>Ga0209025_1000096_pt1 | contig 239153 bp, 210 predicted proteins | sample AraplaMF_Col_mLB_FD_184256 | JGI IMG/M metagenome (GOLD analysis project Ga0209025, IMG submission 184256) | Arabidopsis root microbial communities from the University of North Carolina, USA - plate scrape MF_Col_mLB (SPAdes) (version 2) | ecosystem: Host-associated > Plants > Roots >...
GTGCAGTGCGACCAGCACGCTGCCGGTGACCAGCGCCGTGAGCGCGAGCACGAACAGGCCGTTGATCGGGATGTCGAGCCCTTCATGCGGCGTCCATGAACCCATGAGCCACTCGGGCAGCGTGGGGCTCACTTCCTTCGGGCCGATGAAGGTACGGAAGATCTGCTGCAGCCCCAGGCTCACGCCCCAGGTGGCCAGCAGCGTGTCGAGCGGCCGCTTGTACAGATGCCTGATGAGCACCCACTCCACGATCCAGCCGACGATGAAGGCAAAGACGAAGGCAAGGCCGATCGCGATCGGAAAGTAGTACGGCATGAACGCGGGCGCCAGGCTTTCGGTGACGCGCGCGGCCAGGTAGATCGAGTAGGCGCCGATGGTCATGAACTCGCCATGCGCCATGTTGATCACGCCCATCTGGCCGAAGATGATCGCTAGCCCCAGGCCCATGAGCAGCAGCACCGCGAAGAGGCTCAGCCCTGCGAAGCCCTGCATGAGGCCGATGTTCATCATGTCCGACAGAGTCATGGCGGGAAGTCCGGAGTGTTGGATTGGCTCCCTCTCCCGCGCGCGGGAGAGGGTTGGGGTGAGGGCCAGCGGCCCGCTTACTGGTACCCCTTCGGAAACGGATCCGGCTTGATCAGCTCGCTCGACTCCGCCACCACCTTGAACGTTCCATCCAGCTGCCCCTGCCCGATGCGCGCCTTGCTCCACAGGTGGTGATTCGCATCCAGCTTCACGTAGCCTTCAGGCGCGGTCTTCAGCTCGATGCCCGGCGATCCGGCCACCACCTTGTCCACATCGAAGCTGCCGGCCTTCTCGACGGCAGCCTTCCAGAGCCACGGGCCGAGGTAGCCCGCCTGCGTGACGTCGCCGATCACCGCGTCCTTGCCGTACTTGCCCTTGAAGGCTTCGACGAACTTCTTGTTGTTCGCGTTGTCCAGCGACTGGAAGTACTTCATCGACGAATAGAAGCCCGCAAAGTTTTCGCCGCCCACGCCGGTCATTTCGTCCTCGGTCACCGCCAGCGTCAGCAAAAACTGCTTGTCGCCCGTGATGCCCGCGGCCTTGAGCTGCTTGTAGAAGGCCACGTTCGAGCCGCCCACCACCGCCGCAAAGATGCAGTCGGGCTTGGCGACCTTGATCTTGTTGATCAGCGAGTTGAAGTTGGTGTGGCCCAGCGGGTAGTACTCCTCGCCCTTGACCGAACCCTTCTGGAAGTTCTCGATGTGCTTGCGCGCGATCTTCATCGAGGTGCGCGGCCAGATGTAGTCGGAGCCGACGAGGAAGAAGGTCTTCGCCTTCTTCTCCTTCGCGCCCCAGTCCAGGCCCCAGATGATCTGCTGCGTCGCTTCCTGGCCCGTGTAGATCACGTTCTTGCTCTGCTCCAGGCCTTCGTAGAAGGTCGGGTAGTACAGGAGGCCGTTCTCCTTCTCGAACACCGGCAGCACGGCCTTGCGCGAGGCGCTGGTCCAGCAGCCGAAGACGGCCGCGACCTTGTCGTTGACCAGCAGCTTCTTCGACTTCTCGGCGAAGGTCGGCCAGTCGGAGGCGCCGTCCTCCTTGATGACCTTGATCTTGCGGCCCAGGATGCCGCCCATGGCGTTGATCTGGTCGATCGCGAGCTGCTCGGCCTGGATCGAGCCGGTCTCCGAGATCGCCATCGTGCCGGTGGACGAGTGCAGCTGGCCCACCGTCACCTCGGTGTCGGTCACGGCGAGCTTGGTGGTGTTGACCTTGGCCGTGGGGAACTGGCCCTGGCCGAAGCTCAGGCCGCTCAGGCCCAGCACGGGCAGCGCGGCGGCGCCTTGCAGCAGGCGGCGGCGGCGCAATGCCAGGGCATCGAGGGAAAGATCGGAATCACGCGACATCGAAGAACTCCAGCAGGTTGAGGAAAGTACAGGCCGCGCACCATCGAAGTGCGTCGGACGGTGCGGCTGGCACCATGGCTGGAACTTTAGAAATCACTGCCCTGTACGCGAATACGTCATTCAACGTAGCGGCACGCGCACGGCCTGCCCGCAGACTCGCGGGACCGACGACGACGCGCGGGGACGCACGGCGGGCACGGAGCGCTTCTTGCAATGCAGCTGCACCATGCCGCCGATCCCCTCGCCGTCGCCGTCTCCACGAGACACCCCGATGCCTTCCGTCAATTCCGTGAGCGGGCAGAAGATCTTCCGCATCCGACGCGACTACAACGCCTGGGTCGCGAACGAGACGCTGGAGGACTACGCGCTGCGCTACACGCCGCGCAGCTTCCGCAAGTGGTCGGAGTTCCGGGTCGCGAACGCGGCCTTCGGCGCCACCTCCTTCCTCGCGCTCGAGGCCATCGGCGGCGCGATCGCGCTGAGCTACGGCTTCTCGAACGCGCTGTGGGCGATCCTGGTGGTGGGGTTGATCACCTTCCTCACCGGCCTGCCGATCTCCTACTACGCGGCGCGCCACGGCGTCGACATGGACCTGCTCACGCGCGGCGCCGGCTTCGGCTACCTGGGCTCCACCCTCACCTCGCTGATCTACGCGAGCTTCACCTTCATCTTCTTCGCGCTCGAGGCCGCCATCCTCGCGCTCGCGCTGCAGATGTACCTCGACTGGCCGCTGTGGCTGCTCTACCTGGTGTCGTCGCTGGTCATCATTCCGCTGGTGGCGCGCGGCATCACGCTGATCTCGGGGCTGCAGCTGTGGACGCAGCCGATCTGGATCGTGCTGTTCGTCTGCCCCTTCGTCGCGGTGCTGGTGAAGAAGCCCGAGCTCTATGCCGACTTCACCGGGCTGGTGGGCCGGGTCTCCAACAGCAGCGGCTTCGATCCGCTGATGTTCGGCGCCGCCGCCACGGTCGCCTTCTCTCTGGTGGTGCAGATCGGCGAGCAGGTCGACTACCTGCGCTTCCTGCCCGAGAAGACGGCCGCCAACCGCGCGCGCTGGTGGACCGCGGTGCTGGTGGCCGGGCCGGGCTGGATCGTGCCGGGCATGCTCAAGATGATGGGCGGCGCCTTCCTGGCCTTCCTCGCGCTGCAGCACGAGATCCCGGCCAACCATGCGATCGAGCCGACGCAGATGTACCTCACGGGCTTCGCCTACGTGCTGCGCGACCCGGCCTGGATCCTCGGCATCACGGTGCTGTTCGTGGTGGTCTCGCAGATGAAGATCAACCTCACGAACGCCTACGCCGGCTCGCTGGCCTGGTCGAACTTCTTCGCGCGGCTCACGCACAGTCATCCGGGCCGCGTGGTGTGGCTGGTGTTCAACGTGGTGATCGCGATCCTGCTGATGGCGCTGGGCGTGTTCGCCGCGCTCGAGCACGTGCTGGGCTTCTACAGCAACATCGCGATCGCCTGGGTCGGCGCGCTGGTGGCCGACCTGGTCATCAACAAGCCGCTGGGCTGGAGCCCGAAGACCATCGAGTTCAAGCGCGCCCATCTCTACGACATCAACCCCGTGGGCCTGGTCGCCACGCTGGTGGCGGCGGCGCTCGCGATGCTGGCCTACTCGGGCGCCATCGGCCAGTGGGCGCGCTCCTTCTCGCCCTTCATCGCGCTGGCCACCGCGCTCGCGGTCTCGCCGCTTTTGGCCTGGCGCACGCGCGGGCGCTACTACCTCGCGCGACGCGACATCGCGCACTGGACGCCGGGGCAGATCGTCAAGTGCTCGGTCTGCGACAACGGCTTCGAGTCCGAGGACATGGCCCACTGCCCGGCCTACAGCGCGCCGATCTGCTCGCTGTGCTGCACGCTCGAGTCGCGCTGCCACGACCGCTGCAAGACCGACTCGCGCGCGGCCGAGCAGATGAGCGGCTGGCTGCAGTCGCTGCTGCCGCCGACGCTGTCAGCGCGGCTCAACTTCCGCGTCGCCCACTACCTGATGGTGGCGGCCTCGCTGGTGGCGCTGCTGGCCACGGTGATGGGCGTGGTCTACGCGCAGGAGGCGATCACCGGCGCCAGCGCGGTCGATCCGCGGCTGCGCGACGCCTTCCTCAAGGTCTTCACGCTGCTGTCGCTGGTAGCGGCGGTGGCGGCCTGGTGGGTGGTGCTGGGCAGCGAGAGCCGGCAGATGGCGCAGGAGGAATCGAACCGCCACAACCACCTGCTCACGGTCGAGATCGAGGCCCACCAGCGCACCGATGCCGCGCTGCAGGCCGCCAAGGAGGCGGCCGAGGCGGCCAACCAGGCCAAGACGCGCTACGTGGCCGGCATGACGCACGAGCTGCGCACGCCGCTCAACAGCATCCTGGGCTACTCGCAGATCCTGCTCAAGGGCGACGCCGCGCTGCCGCCGCGCGAGGCGGTGCAGACCATCCACCGCAGCGGCGAGCACATGCTGGGCCTGATCGACGGCCTGCTCGACCTGGCGCGCATCGAGGCCGGCCGGCTGCAGCTCGAGCCGGCACCGCTGGCGCTGCCGGCCTTCCTCGACCAGGTGGTGCACATGGTGCGGCCGCAGGCCGAGAACAAGGGCCTGGCCTTCGTCTACACCCATGCCGGGCGGCTGCCGCCCTGGGTGCATGCCGACGCCAAGTGGCTGCGCCAGATCCTCATCAACCTGCTGACCAATGCCGTGCGCTTCACCGACAGCGGCACCGTCACGCTGCACGTGGACGCGCGCCGCGAGGTGCTGCGCTTCGACGTCATCGACACCGGCATCGGCGTGGCGCCGCAGGACCATCAACGCATCTTCCTGCCGTTCGAGCGCGGTGCCGCGGGGCGCCGGCGCGGCGAGCCCGGCACCGGGCTGGGCCTCACCATCACCGGCCTGCTGACCTCGCTGATGGGCGGCGAGCTCAAGCTCGCCGCCACCTCCTCGGCCGGCAGCACCTTCAGCGTGCGCGTCTACCTGCGCGCGGTGGCCGACCCCGGCCCGCAGGCCAAGGCCGGCGCGCTGCGCCAGCCCGTGTCGGGCTACCTCGGCGAGCGCCGCACGCTGCTGGTGGTGGACGACCAGCCGGTGCAGCGCCAGATGCTGGCCGGCATGCTCGCACCGCTGGGCTTCGAGGTGCGCGAGGCCGCGAGCGGCACCGAATGCCTCGACAGCCTGCGCGAGGAGCTGCCCTCGGCGATCCTGCTCGACCTCAGCATGGACGACCTCGACGGCTGGCAGACCGCGAGCCTGGTGCGGGCCTCGGGCTTCGATGCGCTGCCGATCATCATCGTCTCGGCCAACATGTTCGAGAACCAGGCCGAGCGGCTGCGCGCCGCGGGCTGCCAGGCCTTCGTGGGCAAGCCGGTGATCGAGTCGGAACTGATCGCCACGCTCGAGCGCCACCTCGGCCTCGAATGGCTCGATGCCGCCGACGCGCTGCGCCCGCTGGCCGACGAGGAGCTCGCGCCCGCGCGCCCGCCGCGGCTGCTGCTCGGCGAGGACGAGCGCGCCGAGCTGATGCGGCTGGTGCAGATGGGCCACGTGCGCGGCCTGCACCAGGCGCTCGACCGGCTGGCCGCCCGCTCGCCGGGCGCGGCCGCCACCTGCACCTGGCTGCGCGGCATGGTCGCGCGCTTCGAACTCGACTCCCTCCGCAAGGCCCTCGCCGAAGATGCTGACACCCTCGCCTCCCCTTCCTGAAGCCGAACGCCCCGTGGTGCTGGTGGTCGACGACGCCCCCAGCAGCCTCGGCATGCTGTGCGACACGCTCGAGGCCAGCGGCTACACCGTGCTGGTGGCGGCCGACGGCGAATCGGCGCTGCAGCGGCTCGCGCTGGTGGTGCCCGACGCCATCCTGCTCGACGGCATGATGCCCGGCCTCTCGGGCTTCGAGACCTGCCGCCGCATCAAGGCCGACGCGGCGCTCGCGCACATCCCGGTGATCTTCATGACCGGCCTCTCGGAAACCGCCGACGTGGTCGAGGGCTTCGAATGCGGCGGCGTCGACTACGTGGTGAAGCCGATCCGCGCGCAGGAGGTGCTGGCGCGCCTGCACACCCATGCGCGCAACGCCCGCATCACGCGCATGGCGCGCGACGCGGTCGACGTGGCCGGCATGGGCGTGGTCTTCGTCGATGCGCGCGGGCGCATCGCCTGGCGCTCGCCGCAGGCCGGCCTGTGGCTGCATGCGCTGGGCGAGGCGCGCGCGCCGGGCCTGCTGCCGCGCGCGCTCGAGGCCGCGCTGGCGCCCGGCGCCACCCTGGGCGTGGTCACGGCGGCCGGCATCCGGCTGTCGGTGCGCAACCTCGGCGCGGCCGCATTGGGCGAGACCATGCTGCTGTTCGCGGTGCAGCGCGAGGGCGCGGGCGGTGCCTCGTCGGCGCGGCTGGCCGAGGCCGCGCTCACGCCGCGCGAGACCGAGGTGCTGTCGTGGCTCGCCAAGGGCAAGACCAACCGCGACATCGGCGAGATCCTCGGCACCAGCCCGCGCACCGTGAACAAGCACCTCGAGCACATCTTCGAGAAGCTCGGCGTGGAAACCCGCGCGGCCGCGGCGGCGCTGGCCAGCGGACGGTTCGACTGACGCGTTCTTTCTCTAGGCGTTGCTGGTCGCGCGCACTTCCTCGATCGTGGTCTGCCCGGCCAGCACCTTCTCGATGCCGTCCTGCCGCAAGGTGCGCATGCCTTCCTTCAGCGCCGCCTGCAGCAGTTCCTCGGCGCGCGCCCCGCTCTGCACCAGCCGGCGCAGTTCCTTCGACACCGTCATCAGCTCGTGCACGCCGACGCGGCCGCGGAAGCCCGTCTTCGCGCAGTGTTCGCAGCCCGCGCCGCTGTGCAGGTGCAGCCGCCCGTCGCGGCCGAAGCGCTGCAGCCAGCCGGCCAGCGTGGCCTGCCGGCGCGCCGGGATCTCCTCGGGCGGGAAGGCGTGCAGGTAGTCGGCCAGCAGTTCCTCGATCGCTTCCCCGCTCGCGGGCGCGCTGCGCACGCAGTGGCCGCAAATGCGCCGCACCAGCCGCTGCGCCAGCACCGCGAGCAGCGAGTCGGCGAAGTTGAACGGGTCCATGCCCATGTCGAGCAGGCGCGTCACCGTCTCGGGCGCGCTGTTGGTGTGCAGGGTCGACAGCACCAGGTGGCCGGTCAGCGAGGCCTCGATCGCGGTCTTCGCGGTCTCCTCGTCGCGGATCTCGCCGACCATGATCACGTCGGGATCGGCGCGCACGAAGGCGCGCAGCGCCTTGGCGAAGGTCCAGCCGATGCGCGGATTGATCTGCACCTGGCGCAGCCCGTTCTGCGTGATCTCCACCGGGTCCTCGGCGGTCCAGATCTTGCGCTCGGGCGTGTTGATGTGCATGAGCGCCGAATGCAGCGTGGTGGTCTTGCCCGAGCCCGTGGGGCCCACGCACAGCACCATGCCGTAGGGCCGTTCCACCGCGTACGTCAGGCGCCGCAGGTTGTCGGGCGACAGGCCCAGCGACTGCATCGGCAGCGGCTTGGCCGAGGCCAGGATCCGCATCACCACGTCTTCCAGGCCGTTGTTGGTGGGAATGGTCGCCACGCGCAGCTCGATCTTGTGCTGCGGCGAGTACTTGGCGAAGTTGATCTTGCCGTCCTGCGGGTTGCGCTTCTCGCTGATGTCGAGGTCGCACATGATCTTCACGCGCGCCACGATCGCGTTGCGGTAGCTCGGCGGCAGCTCGAGGTAGGTGTAGAGCAGCCCGTCGCGGCGGAAGCGGATGCGCGTCTTCTCCTGGCCCGGGTAGCTCTCGATGTGGATGTCCGAGGCGCCGTCGCGGTGCGCTTCCTGGATCATGCTGTTGATCATGCGCACCAGCGAGTTGTCCGACTGCTCGATCGGCGACTCCACCGGCGCCGGCGCGGGCCCTTCCTTCTCGAGCGTCTGCAGCAGTTCGGTGGTGCCGGTCAGGTCGAACTCGATCGGGCGCATCGGATCGAGGTGGGCCGCGCCGCCGCCGCCGTCGGCCGCGTCGCCGATCTTCTCGTAGGCCGCGCCCAGCACGCTGTCGAGGTCCAGGCACTGGCCCACGACCGGGATCACCTTCATCTGCGCGACGAACTGCACCTCGTCGATCACCGAATAGCGGCTCGTGGGATCGTCGATCGCGATCACCAGCCGCCCTTCGTGCAGCATCAGCGGCATGACCTGCAGCCGCCGCGCCACCGCATGGCCCACCTTGCGCAGCGCCTCGGCCGTCGCCGGAAACACGTGCAGGTTGACCAGCGGATAGCCCATCTTGCGCACCAGCGCGGTCTGCAACTGGCCATGGCTGACCGCGCCCATGCGCACCAGCGTCTCGCCCAGCGGCACCTGCGGCTCGCGGCGCTGCTGGCGCAGCCCGGCGGCGAGCTGGTCGCCGGTGATCATGCCCAGCGCGACCAGCGCCTCGCCGATCCGCGTGATCGGCATCCGGCTCTGCGCGCCGAGCGCGCGCACGAGCTGCTCGGGCAAGGTGACTTCGGTGAATGACATGGCTTGTTCTTTTCCTGTTGGGTGTGGCGGGCGCGCCGGTGGCGATGCATTCGCGGCGCGCGGATGCGAGATCGTAGAGCGCCGCGCGAGGGCCCGCTACCCAGCGGGACTCCTGAGTACGCAAGTGTTCAGGTCACCGGTGTCTCGTTGGTGCACACCCGATTGCGCCCGCCCGACTTGGCCACGTACAGCGCCTTGTCGGCGCCGCGCACCAGCTCCTTCGGCTGCGCGGCGCCGGCCTCGGGCCGCAGCGCGTCGACGCCCGCGCTCAGCGTGACGAAGCCGTCGGTGGCGCCGGCATGCTCGATCTCGAGCGCGCGCACCGCGGCGCGGATGCGCTCGGCCAGCAGCGCGGCGGCCTCGACGTCGGTGCCCGGCAGCAGCACCGCGAGCTCCTCGCCGCCATAGCGCGCCGCGAGGTCGCCGGGCCGGCGCGCCGCCACGTTGGCGATGGTGCGGCAGATCTTCTGCAGGCACTCGTCGCCGGCCGTGTGGCCGTAGATGTCGTTGTACTGCTTGAAGCGGTCCACATCGAGCAGGATCAGCGCCAGCGTGCTGGCGTCGCGCATCGCGCGGCCGAACTCGGTGTCGAGCGTGACGTCGAACTGGCGGCGGTTGGCGAGGCCGGTCAGGCCGTCCTCCATCGCCAGCGTGTTGAGCGTCTTGTTGAGCGCCTCGAGCGCGTCGCGCGCGCGCAGCAGCTCGGCCTCGGTGCGCGTGCGCATCTCGATCTGGCGCACCAGCCCCAGGCCGACGAAGGCGACCACGGCACTGAGCGCGAGCACGCCGCCCGAATGCCAGAAGGTGTCCTTCCACCAGCCGGCGAGGATCTCGTCCTTGGACATCGCCGCGCCCACGAACAGCGGGTAGTGCTCGAGCCGCCGGAAGCTGTTGAGCCGCAGCACGCCGTCCTGCGCCGACTTGATGTAGGCGGTGCCGACCGGCCCGTTCTCCTTGTACGAGGTGAACAGCTGCGAGCCGCGCATGTCGCGCCCCACCATCTCCGGGCCGAAGGGGCGGCGGACCATCATGGTGCCGCTCTCGAGGATCAGCGCCGCGGCGCCGCCCTTGCCGATGTCGAGGCTGTCGTAGAACTTGAGGAAGAAGTCGACGTCGATGCTCGCGAGCGCCACGCCCGCGAAGCTGCCGTCGGCATGGTCGATGCGGCGCGACACCGGGATCAGCAGCTTGCCGTTGGTGCGGCTCTTCACCGGGATGCCGATGTGCGGGCCGCGGTCGGGATGGTCGCGGTGGAAGACGAAGTACTCGCGGTCCGCGTTGTTGAGCTTCTGCGGCACGGCCGCGCGCGAATTGGCGACCCAGTTGCCGTCCTGGTCGTAGACGTGCAGCGCGTCGAGCTGCGGCAGCTCGGCCACCTGCGCGGCCAGCACCCGGCGCAGCCGCTCGACCTGCACCGGCCCCGTGCCCTCCTGCTCGATGCGCTCGACCACGCCGACCAGCACGGTGTCGGCCTGCTTGATCGTGTCGTCGGCCTGCTGCGCCAGCGCGCGCGAGAGATTGGCCGTCGCCACGCCCATCTGCTCGAGCAGCACCGTGCGCGATTCCCAGCTGTGCCAGATGTCGAGCGCCACGAGGGCGAGGCACACGGCGGCCACGAAGGCCATCGTCCGGACGGCAATGGAGAGGCGTTGGAACACGGGAACCCTGGCGGCAGTGAAGGCGGCAGGATTCTCGCCGGTATCGGGCGTTTCGGCGCGCCGGCGGCGCCCCGGTCAGGCAGCGGTCAGGGTGCGAGTCCCGCCGTCTTCACGACCGTTGCGTACTTGGCCGCTTCCTCGGCGACATAGGCACCGAACTGCGCGGCATCGCGCGGATCGGGCTCGGCGCCGATGTCGCGCAGCCGCTGCACCAGCGCCGGGTCCTCGAGCACCCTGGCCATCGCCGCCGAGAGCTGCTGGCGCAGCGGCGGCGGCAGCTTCGCGGGCGCGAACACGCCGAACCAGGCACTGACCTCGAAGCCCGGCAGCCCGCTCTCGGCCACCGTGGGCACCTCGGGCAGCAGCGGGCTGCGCCGGCTGCCGGTCACGGCCAGCGGCTTGAGCTTGTGGGTCGCGATGTTGGGGAGCGAGGTGGTCTGCAGATCGAACATCAGCGGCACATGGCCCGCGAGCACGTCGGCCAGCGCGGGCGCGCTGCCGCGGTAGGGCACGTGCAGCAGCTTGAGCTTCGCGGCCGAGGCGAGCATCTCGCCGGCCAGGTGGTTCGAGGTGCCGGGGCCGGCCGATGCGTAGCTGATCGAGCCCGGGTTCTGCCGGGCCGCCGCGAGCAGCTCGGTCACGCTGCCGTAGGGCGCGCCCGGATGGGCCACCAGCACGAACGGGATCGACGCCAGCGCGCTGACCGGCACGAAGTCCTTCACCGGGTCGTAGCCGACCTTGGTCATCGCCGGGTTGATGGCCTGCGAGCTCACCGTGCCGAGCAGCAGCGTGTAGCCGTCGGGCCTGGCCTCCGCCACGAAGCGCGCGCCGATCGCCGTGCCGGCGCCGCCCTTGTTCTCGATCACCACCGGCTGCCCGAGCCGGACCGCCAGCTTCTGCCCCACCGTGCGCGCCAGGATGTCGGCCGAGCCGCCGGCCGGATAGGGCACGACCAGCGTCACCGGGCGATCGGGAAAGCCCTGGGCCAGGACCGGCCCGGCGATGCCGGCGGCAACGAGCAGCAGGCCCGCGAGCAGCGTGCGAGGGAGATTCATCGGGGGACTCCTTGTTGGGAACCGCATGGTGCGAACGGGGGCCGCGGTCTGTCCAATACGTTCACTGGCCGGCGTTCATATATGAAATGAATCACCGGGCCGCCGAGGTCCGGCGCCGGCTACAGTGAATCCCGCCGCTTCGAAAAAATTTCTTCGGATGCGTGTCGATCCGTCCGGCGCTCGTCCGTCGTGTCAGTGGAGGGCCGTCCTCCACACCACTTCACCAGGAGAACACACCATGGCTACCCAGACCGTCCGCCTGCACCGCGTGCTGCGCGCCCCGCCCGAGCGCCTCTACCGCGCCTTCACCGAACCCGGCGCCTTCGAGCGCTGGCTGCCGCCCTTCGGCTTCACCGGCAAGGTCCACCAGATGGAGCCGGTGGTCGGCGGCAGCTGGCGCATGTCCTTCAGCAATTTCAGCTCGGGGCACAGCCATTCGTTCGGCGGCAAGTACCTCGAGCTGGTGCCGGGCCAGCGCGTGGCCTACGACGCGAGCTTCGACGACCCCAACCTGCCGGGCACGATGAAGACCACCGTCACGCTGACGGCCGTGTCCTGCGGCACCGACGTGGCGATCGTGCAGGAGGGCATTCCCGAGATGATTCCGGTCGAGATGTGCTACCTGGGCTGGCAGGAGTCGCTGGTGGCGCTGGCGCAGCTGGTGGAGCCCGACATTCCGGGTTGAGGCGACCGGGCTCAGCGCCCCGCCACCGCCTTCTTCGCCACCGCCAGGAACGACTGCACCACCGGGTTGTCGTTGCCGCTCGCATGCGCGAACACCAGGCTGTAGGTCGGCGGCGGCCGCGAGCCGGCGATCTCGAGGAAGGCGACGTCGGCCATCGCGAGCACGCGCATGGCGGCCGGCACCAGCGCGATGCCCAGGCCGCCCGCGACCAGCGTGAGGATCGACTGCATCTGCGCGGCCTCCTGCACCACCTTCGGCAGGAAGCCCGCCGCCTGGCAGGCGCCGAGCAGCGCGGCGACGAAGCCCGCGCCCTCCGCGGCCGGGAACGAGATGAAGGATTCGGCCGCGAGTGCCTCGATCTTGACCGAGCGCTGCGCCGCCAGCGCATGGCTGCGCGGCACGGCGATCACGAACTTCTGCGCCTGCAGGTCCACCAGCACCAGCCCGCGCGATTCGTAGACCGGGCCCACCACCAGCGCGAGCTCGACCTCGCCCTTGCGCAGGTCCTCGAGCTGGCGCGCGGTGGTCTCGGCCGTGAGCCGCAACTGCACGGTCGGATAGTCGTGCTGGAAGCGCTTGAAGATCGCGGGCAGCACGTCGAGCGCGGCGCTCGGCACGAACGAGAGCCGCAGCGAGCCCTCGAGCCCCTGTGCCGCGCGGCGCGCGCGCTCGCCGGCCGCCTGGGCCTGCTGCAGCAGGCGCTGCGCGTCCTTGTGGAAGACCTGGCCCGCGGGCGTGAGCCGCACGTGATGCCGGCTGCGGTCGAACAGCACCGCGCCGAGCTGCTCCTCGAGGTTGCGCATCGCCACGCTCAGCGGCGGCTGCGACATGTGGAGCCGGATCGCGGCGCGGCCGAAGTTCAGTTCCTCGGCCAGCACCACGAACTGGCGCAGTTGTCTGAATTCGAACATGGGCGTGGAGATAGCTGCGGCGAATGACGAACCACTTTAAACAGTATTGGATGTATGAGCGCGGGCTTCCTAGCATGGCCTTTCCCCCACCCACGACGGACACCGCCCATGCAAGCCTCGCTGCTCGAAGAGATCCCTTCCGTGCCGAACCCCTATCCCGTGGTCTCGAAGGTCGAATACCCCGAGGTCTGGCGCCTGTGCACCCAGGCGCGCGAACTGGCCTGGGACCCGGTGGCCGACATCGACTACGCCGACCTGCGCGAGGCCGAGCTGCCGCCCGAGGTGCGCCAGGCCGGCGCCGAATGGTGGAGCCTGCGCGCCTGGATGGAGCACGGCGCCACGCCCTATGGCGCCGAGCGGCTGCGCGAGGCGATCTTTGGCCACCAGCCCTTCGAGATCAAGCAGCACATCACGAACTTCATCGCCGAGGAGTTCCGCCACCACGAGGCCAGCTTCCGCATCGCCGAGCACCTGGCGGCCTACGAGCCCACGCCGCGGGCCGACTACTTCCGCGACATCATTCCGCGCTTCCACGACGAGAAGGACGAGAAGGCGATGAGCTTCTTCGCGGGCCTCTCGGTCAACACGCTGTTCGAGCAGCTCTCGGGCGAACTGCTGCAGGCGCGCTACGAGAACGCGCGCTTCGGCTCGATCCGCGAGGCCTGCCGGCTGATCCTGCGCGACGAGGCGCGCCACATCCAGTTCGGCCGCATCATCATGCGGCGCTTCTTCAGCGAGCTGCCGGCCGACGAGAAGCGCACCATCGGCGAGAAGGTCGCGAAGAAGCTGCGCGGCAGCCTGCTCAACGGCGTCTACGCGGTGGTCAACCTGCCCGAGGACGAACGCCGGCGCTCGGGCCGCAACCGCGCGCTGGCGGCCGACCACGGCCTGGGCGCCACCCATCCCGACGAGGAGATGGGCATCATCAAGCGCGGGGTCGACAAGATCCGCGAGGACATCGGTGCCTATGGCGTCGAGATCCCGTTCATTCCCGAACTCGACGGCGCGGTGCATTGATGACGAGCACCGGCTTCCTCGTCGAGGCGCGCCCGGCCTCGACCTTGCTCGTGGTGCAGGCGCTCGCGCAGCCGGCCTGGCGCATCGAGGTCGAAGCCTCGGCCTTCCGCCCCGACTGAGAACGGCATGCGCCCCGACGGACGCTCCGAGGCCATCGACCGGATGCTGCGCGAGACCGGCCCGGCCTGGCAGGCCGACATCCGCGCGGCCGGCGACCGCGTGAAGGCCGCCTACCTGCCGCTGCTGCTGGCCGCGCCCGCCGACGGCTGCGAGGTCGTTCGCGACCTGCCCTACGGCGCGCATCCGCGGCAGGTGCTCGATGTCTACCGGCCGCGCGGCGCGCGGGCCGCGCCGGTGATCGTGTTCGTGCATGGCGGCGCCTTCGTGCGCGGCGGCAAGGACATCAACGCCGCGATGTACGGCAACGTGCTGCGCTGGTTCGCGCGCCGGGGCTGGGTGGGCATCAACGTGGAGTACCGGCTCGCGCCCGAGGCCATGCATCCGCAGGGCGCGCTCGACGTCGCCGCGGCCTGCGACTGGGTCGCGCGCCATGCGGCCGCGCACGGCGGCGACCCCGGCGCGATCTGCCTGATCGGGCATTCGGCCGGCGGCACGCATGCGGCCAGCTATGCCTGCGATCCGTCGCTCGGCTTCATGGGGCGCCATCTGCGCGCGCTGGTGCTGGTGTCGGCGCGGCTGCGCGCCGACGCGCGGCCCGAGAACCCGAACGCGGCCGGCGTGCGCGCCTATTTCGGCGACGACGCCGCGGCCTACGACACGCTGTCGCCGATGGCGCACGCCCACCGGCTGGCGCTGCCCACCTTCGTCGTGCATGCCGAGCACGAGAACCCGCTGCTCGACGTCTACGCGACGGAGTTCGCCTGGCGCATGGCCGAGGCCCGGGGAGGCGCGCCGCGCCACCTGAGCGTGCCCGGGCACAACCACGTCTCCGTCATGGCCCACTTCGACAGCGGCGAGCAATGGCTGGGCGAACAGATCCTGGCCTTCCTCGAAGCGGCGCGCGGCTGACTATCTCTTTCGTGGAATCGTTCGACGCGCGCCGGTGCGGTACGCTGCCGGCCTTCGCCGCGCGGGCGCGCGGCTCCCCTCCACCGCATCGACCACGGAAAGACCTCCAGCCATGACCGCGTTCACCCTCGAAGAAGCCAGGGACGTCCTCGCCACCGCCTTGCCTGGCTGCGTGCGCAGCCTCGGCGTCAGCGTCGAATCGCTGGGCGAAGGCAAGGCCACGCTGCGCATGCCGGCCGGCGAGCAGGCCACGCGCGAGGGCAACATCTTCGGCGGCCAGGCGCTCTCGGTGCTGGCCGACAGCGCGATGTGCTTCGCGATCTGGACCGACGGCCGCGGGCGCCGCCCGATCGCCACGGTCGACCTGCACATGACCTTCATGCGCGCAGGCGGCGGCGAGGACGTGCTCGCGCATGCCGAGCTGGTGCGCTCGGGCCGCTCGCTGGCCTTCGCGCGCGTGACCATGGACCTGGCCTCCACCGGCCAGACCCTTGCGACGGCGGTTGCGACATTCGCGCTGCCCGCCTGACAAGGCATGAATAAACCTACTGCGCGCCCCGATCTCGCACCTACGGTCCTCACCGTACAGAGTACGGCTCCGGTCCTCGGCGCGACCTCGGGGCGCTCGCTACGGTTTCTTCACACCTTGTGAGCCGGCTCGCGCATGACGACGCTCAGAGCTTGTAGGCCTCGACCGGTCCGTGCGAATAGAACAGGAAGTAGCCGGTCGAGGTCCGGAAGCCGTTCTTCTCCCAGCCCGGCGGCACCTTGAACAGCGCGAGCTGCTCGCTCTTCATGCCGACGAAGGCGGTCTGCGCGCCATCGGTGGTGATGCGCTGCCAGTCGTCGCGCGTGGCCGGCGCGAGCTGCATCTTGGGCTCGCTCCATTCGGGCGTGCGCACCTTGTCGCGCAGCACGTAGCGGCCGTCCTTGCGCTCGATCTTGATCAGTTCCTTGAGCGCCCCGCCCTGCTTCACGGCATAGACGCCGACCAGCTCGGCCTCGGGGCCGCCGCGCGGGCCGCAGGCGGCCAGCAGCAGCGCGCTGGCGATGCACGCGAGCGCGCGCAGTGCGTTGTTCCATGTCCTCATCGATGGTCTCCGGTGAAAGATGGGTGGCCCACCGGGCGCGTCGCCCGGTGGGTTCGGACCGTCAGCGCTGGAGGTTCTCGCGCAGCTTCAGGCTGCCCTGGAAGCGCAGCGCATGCGGGTACTCCTCCTTGGCGCCCGCATCCACCGCCGCCATCTTCTGCTGGCTCTCCTGCGTCTTGGCCAGCAGCGCGATCGGCAGGTTCAGCACGCCCTTGATCTGGTCGTACTGCGCCTGCGTGATGCGGCCCACGCCGAGCAGCCGGAAGGCATCGCGCTCGATGTTCAGCAGCAGCGGCTTGTTGTCGGCGAAGTTCTGCGCCTGCGCCAGCAGCGCGCTCCACGAGGCCGCGCTGTAGTTGCTCACGTAGTAGTCCTGCCCGGTCGGGCCGGCCAGCACCGCGGTGCAGCCCGGCAGCTCGAGGTTGGTGCGGTTGTTGTCCATCACGATGGTCTTGCGCTGCGCCATCGCGTCGCCATAGGCCAGCGTGACGGGCACGGTCCAGGTCGAGGCCGGGTACTGGTTCTGGTTCGGGAACGACTCCTGCGTGATCGACACGTAGGTGCGGTCGCCCGCGCACTGCGCATCGACCGTGAGCAGCGGCACGCCGGTCTGGCGGATCAGGCTGTCGCCGATGGCGCTGACCTTCTTGTCGGTCGCCTTCTCGAGCGAACTCCACAGCCGCGAGGGCGTGACGTTGCCATAGGCATAGTCCTTCAGGTAGATCTGCAGGCCCTTCTGCATCGCCTCCTCGCCAATGTAGTTCTGGATCGTCTCGAGCACGTGGCTGCCCTTGTTGTAGACGAAGATCGACGGGCTGATGAAGCCGAAGGAACCCGCGTCGTTGAGGTTGCGCTGCACCGGCACCGCCGTGTTCTTGAGGTCGGCCACGATCACGCTGTGCTTGTCGAGCACGTAGTCCGAGAAGCTGTAGTACTCGGGGTGGAACTTGATCGTGGTGCGTCGTTCGAACCAGCGCGCGAACGACTCGTTGAGCCACACGTTGTCCCACCAGTCGAGCGTGACCAGGTCGCCGAACCACTGGTGCGCGACCTCGTGCGTGACCACCGTCACCGAATAGAGCGTGGGCGTGTCGCCGGGCCTGGTCAGCACCGAGTCGGCGAACTCGAAGATCGAGCCCCAGTTCTCCATGCCGCCGAAGCCGGTGTTGGGCTTGTTGTCGTAGCTGTCGTTGGCGGCCACGGTGTCGAACTTGTCGAAGGGCAGCGGGATGCCGGTGTACTTGTAGTAGTAGTCCATCGCGACCTTGGTCCACTCCATCGCGAAGGTGGCCCAGGTCGAGCGGCCCGGCGGCGTGAACCAGCGCAGCGGCATGGTCTTGCCGTCGAGCGGGCTCTTGAAGCTGTCCTCGAGGATGTCGAACTTGCCGCCGCCGAAGAAGGTCAGGTACATGGGCATCGAGGGCGTCTTCTCGAACGACACCAGCTGGTAGCCGTCGGGCAGCCGGGTCTGCGATTTCTGCGCGCCGTTCGACACCGTCTTCCAGTCGCCCGGCACCTCGGCCGAGATCTCGAAGGTGTGGCGGAACGCGGGCTCGTCCCAGCCCGGGAACCACTGGCGCGCGAAGTTGGTTTCGCCCTGCGTCACGATGGCATCGCTGCTCACGCCCTCGGGCGTGGAGAGGCCGACCTTGAACACGCCGGTGGCCGCCGAGCACAGCGGGTTCTTGATCATCTCGGCCGGCGGGCAGTACTCGGCGTCGGAGAACTGGATCTTGCCGTCCCACTCCATGTGCAGCAAGTACTTGCCCTTGGCGATCTGGCCGTCGTTGAGCCGCAGCTGCACGAAGTCGCCGCGCGTCTGCGGCGTGGGGATCAGCGCGATCGCCTCGCCCGGGCTCGAGAGCTTGCGCAGCGTGGTGCGGCCGTTGGCGAACTTGAGGTCGTGCGCGGCCACCACGATCGCATCGACCGGCTTCAGCACCTCGATCTCGACATCGCCACGGCCCGTGAAGGTCTTGAGCGCCGCATCGGGCCGGAACCACAGCTTGTAGTTCTTAGGCCAGACCGTGTCGGGCAGCTCCATCGGCTGGGCCGAGCGATCGATGTTGTTGCTCGCCGCCGCGTCGGGCGCGGCCTGGGGATTGCCATCGTCGGGCGTGTCGGCATTGCCGTTCTGCGCCACCACGTTGCCGGTGTCGGGCGCGGCGCCGGTGCCACCGAACGATGGCGTGCCGCCTCCGCCGCCACCGCATGCCACGAGCGCGGCAAGGGTCACTGCGCCGATGGCAAAGTACGGGACTGCGGGCTTGAGAAATGTCTTCATGATCGCCTCTTGTAGGGACATGCGCCGTCCTGCACCTGCCGGCGTGTGGCCGGCTCCTGCATGGAACGCGCGCGGGTTAAGGGGGTGAAAGGCTCGCGCGTCGGCAAGCCGCCGCCCTCCCGTCGAACCGATCGTTCGACAGGCAAGCAGTGCCAGCCATGAGCAGCGGTTTCAGTGGACGCGGCAAGCGCGTGCCGCGTGCGACCGCACCGGCGATCGGCGCGGCGGGCCGAGGATCCGCGGCATCAGCCGCACCAGCGCACTGGGCGCGCGGAAAAAGAGGCTGTGCATACCCGACGATGCGCGGGGCAGCCAGAGGACGAATCGCACCGGGAGCCGGAGCGTTCGATTCAGAGAGGGGCGCGCATGCGATGCACGCGGCGTGCGATGGCCGAGGCCGCGATCGGCACGGACCCATCGGCCGCCTTGCGTCTTCCGGCACCGACCATGAAGCGGTCGGCAGCGAGGACGCAACGGCGGGAGTGTGTGCGCTTGGTGTTCGAGATCTTCACGCGTTCTCCCTCCATCGAGTGCGCACAGTTCTAACTGCCGCTCCCCCTGCGCGTCAACGAAGCGCGGAACTTTTCCCTCTCAAATTGTTCGCGCGTCGTACGACGAATGGAGTCAACGATGCGCGATGCTTCGTGGGGTACGAAGATGGACTCACGCGATGCGCGGTGCCGCGCTGTCGATGCGATGCATCGAAACCACAGGGCGACGCTTTTTCGTTGATGCAGCGCAGTTGCATTGATCGCGACGCACGCGTTCTTTGGTTCGCGTCGCCACCGCTGCTGCGGACTTTGGACCGCGCTACAGCACGTAGCCGCGACCGCGAAAGTGATCGAGCAAGATCTGCCCCACCCGCTGTGCCTGGTCCAGCTCGATCGCATGGCCCGCGTCGGGCACCACCATCAGCTCGACACGCGGCGCATGGACGCGCAACCTTCGGCTCGCGACATCGATGGCATGCCGCGCATCGTCCTCGCCGAGCAGCACGCGGGTGCCGGCCGGCAGCAGCCGCAGCTCGGCGTCGCCGAGGCCCGCGGCGCGCGGCGGTCCGGCGCCCTGGCTGCGCCAGCGCACGAGCAGGTCCTCGAGCGCCCACTCGGGCAGCGGACAGGCACGCGGCGACGAGCTCAGCGCATGCAGGCGGCGCAGGTTGCCGTCGCTGGGAAACATCCGCGCGAGCAGCGCGCAGGCCGCGGGCAGCACGCGCCGCGGGCCGATGCGCGGCGGCGCCAGCAGCGCGAGCTTCGAGACGCGGCGCAACGAACGCCGCATGTAGGCAGCGGCGAGCCAGGCGCCGAAGGAGACGCCACACAGCCCCACCTTGGGCCGGCCGAGGCCGATCAGCACGTCCTCGAGCCAGTCGCAGTAGTCGTCCTCGCTGGCCGGGCGGCGGCCCTCGCTGCGGCCGGCATCGCCGACGATGTCGACCGCATACACGCGCAGCGCGCCCGCGAGCACGCCGGCCATGTGGACCCAGGTGGTGGCATTGCCGCCCTCGGCATGCAGCAGCAGCACCGGCACGCCGTAAGCCGGGCCGCAGACCAGCAGGTGGGCGCGGCCGCGCCGCGTGTCGACATGGCGCGACTCCACCGGCACCGGCCAGTGCGCGAGCACGCGGTCGTACGACTGCGAGAGCGCCGCATGGGCCTGGGCCGAGCGGAAATGCGGCAGGAAGGAAGTGGCGTCGAGGGACATCGTCGAAGGGCGAGGAAGGACCGGGGGATGCGATGCCGGCGCACAGGCCGGCCGGTGGAGCAACGCGCGAGCCTGCTGGATCGTGGGCAACGCAGATGAAGATCTGCTGAAGATTCGGCAGCTCGTACGGCCTTGCACCTTTCGGGCCTGGTCGAGAAGCATTAGGAATTTCTTCAGCTTCGACGGTTAGATTGCATTCATGAAGATTCTTGTGGTGGAAGACGATTTCGACCTCGCGACCGGCATCCGCGTGGCGCTGCAGACGCAGGGCATGGAGGTGGTGTGGGTGCGCCGCATCGAGGATGCGCGGCGCATCCTCGATGGCGAGGGCTGCGACCTGCTGCTGCTCGACCTGGGCCTGCCCGACGGCGACGGCCTGGGCCTGCTGCAGCACGTGCGGCGCGCCGAATCGCGGCTGCCGGTGCTGATCCTCAGCGCGCGCGATGCGCTCGACGACCGCCTGCTCGGGCTCGACAACGGTGCCGACGACTACCTGGTGAAACCTTTCGTTCTCGCCGAGATGCTGTCGCGCGTGCGCGCGCTCGCACGCCGCAGCTACGGCAGCGACGGCGTGACCTTCGAGGTGCGCGGCCTGTGGCTGCACGAACCCACGCAGCGCGTGCAGGTCAACGGCCAGCCGGTCGACCTGTCGCGCAGCGAGTTCAAGCTGCTGAGCCTGCTGATCAAGCGCACCGACCGCGTGATCACGCGGCGCATGCTCGAGCAGCAGGTGCTGCCGGCCTGGCAGACCCATGGCAGCAACGTGCTCGAGGTCCACATCTCGAACCTGCGCCGCAAGATCGGCGACGGCTACATCCGCACCGTGCGCGGCATCGGCTACGTGATCGACCAGGCCGCGCTGAGGCTGCCGGGAACGCCGTCTTGACGGCCGCGGCGGCGGCCTCCGACGCCCCGCGCGGCTGGCGCCGGCTGCTGCGGCCGACGCTGGTGCGCCGGCTGATGCTGGCGCAGGTGGCGATGCTCACGCTGCTGTGGAGCATCGCGGTGGGGCTGGTGCTCGGCACCTCGCTGACCGAGGACATGGGCATGGTCGACACCTCGCACCGCAGCGTGCTGTCGGTGGCGCACAACCTGGCCGACCGGCCCGCCGCGCTGGCCGAGAGCCTCCAGCGCATGGACACCGCGCTGCGCGAGACCATGGGCAGCGACAACGATCCCTCGCTCTCGCCGAGCCTGCTGGTGTGGCAGCACGGCCGGCTGGTCTACCACTCGGACGGCGTGCCCGTCGACATCGCCAACAGCCGCCTCGGCGTGCCCGAGGACGTGACCGCGCAGGGCAAGCAGTGGCGCACGCGCTCGCTCGAGAGCGAGGACGGCGCCACGCGCGTCGCGCTGGTGCTGCCGGCCGGCCCGCAGATGTGGCTGACCTTCCATTCGCGCGGCTACTACATCCTGCCGCTGGTCATCAGCGTGCCCTTCCTGCTGCTGCCGGCCTGGCTGTCGATCCGGCTCGCGCTGCGGCCCTGGCGCAGGGTGGCGCGCGAGATCGCGTCGCGCGACGTGCGCGAGCTCGCGCCGCTCGCCACGCAGACGCGCCACGACGAGCTGCGCCCGCTGGTCGACAACTTCAACGCGCTGATGCAGCGGCTGCGCGCGAGCATGGAGCGCGAGCAGAGCTTCATCGCCGATGCCGCGCACGAGCTGCGCACGCCGATCGCGGCGCTGCGCGTGAACGTGGAGGCGCTGCAGGGCCTGCAGGCGCAGCCCGAGGCGGTGCCGCCCGCGCGCCAGCAGGAGCTGATGGCGCGCATGGTCAGCGCGAGCGCGCGCGCCGAGCGGCTGGTGAACCAGCTGCTGCACCTGATGCGCAGCGCGGCCCAGGTGTCGGCGCCGCGCCCCGCGCTGCTGCGCCTCGACGACCTGGTGCAGGAACGGCTGGCCGCGCTGTCGGTGCTCGCGCGCACGCGCGGCGTGGAGGTCGAGCTGCTGAGCGACGACCCCGCGCCGGTGGCCGGCGACCGCGACAGCCTGGTGTCGATGATCGACAACCTGATCGACAACGCCACCAAGTACGCGCCACCGGGATCGACCGTGACCGTGGGCCTGCGGCGCGACGGCGCGCAGGCCGAGCTGAGCGTGGCCGACCAGGGCCCGGGCATTCCGCCCGCGCTGCGCGAGCGCGTGTTCGACCGCTTCTTCCGCGATCCCGACCAGACCCAGACCGGCAGCGGCCTGGGCCTCGCGATCGTGCGCTCGGCCACCGAAGCGCACGGCGGCAGCATCGTGCTCGGCGAGACCCGGCCCGGCCCGGGCCTGCTGGTGACGGTGCGGCTGCCGCTCGCGCGCGAAGGCATCGAGCCGGGCGCCACCGCCTCGGTGAAGACCCGCGCTGCGCTGACGGCGGATTGACAGCCAAGGCTCCTACGATGGCGGACGCGACATCGACACAGGAGACACCATGACCATCCAGCCCCCTCGCCTCGCGGCCTTCACGCGCCGCGCCCTGCTCGGCGCGGCCCTCGGGCTCGCGCTCGCCGGCTGCGGCAGCCCCGGCGGCACGCCGCCGGCACCGAAGCCCGAGCTCCACGTGATGACCTCGGGCGGCTTCACCGCCGCCTACAACGAACTGCGCCCCGGCTTCGAGCGCGCCAGCGGCCGCGCGGTGAAGACCGCCTACGGCGCCTCGATGGGCAATGCCAGCGACTCCATCCCGAGCCGCCTCGCGCGCAAGGAGCCGGTCGATGTCGTGATCCTGGCCCGGCCCGCGCTCGATGCGCTGGTCGCGCAGGGCCAGGTGCGACCCGGCAGCCAGGTCGACCTGGTGCGTTCCTCGATCGGCTTCGCGGTGCGCAAGGGCGCGCCCAAGCCCGACATCTCGAGCGTCGAGGCGCTCAAGCGCACCCTGCTCGCGGCGCCCTCGATCGCCTATTCGGCCAGCGCCAGCGGCACCTACTACGAGACCGAGCTGCTCAAGAAGCTCGGCCTCGAGGCCCAGGTCAAGCCCAAGAGCCGCCGCATCCTCAGCGAGCGCGTGGGCAGCGTGGTGGCGCGCGGCGATGCCGCGCTCGGCCTGCAGCAGGTCAGCGAACTGCTGCCGATCGAGGGCATCGACTACGTCGGCCCGCTGCCGGCCGAGGTGCAGCAGGTGACGGTGTTCTCGGCCGGCATCGCCACCGCGTCGACGCAGCCCGAGGCCGCGCGCGAACTGATCCGCTACCTGAACTCGCCGGCCAGCGCGCCGACCATCGCGAAGACGGGGCTGGAGCCGCTGGCCTCGCGTTGAGGCGCGCGCCGCTTCATGAGCCGCCCGGCACGGCGAGCGGCGCATGCTGGGCCATCAGTTCGTCGACCCAGTCGATGAACACGCGCAGCTTCGCGCTCAGGTGCCGGTTCGGCGGGAACACCAGGTACAGCGGCATCGAAGCCACCTCCCAGTCCTCGAACAGCGGCACCAGCTCGCCGCTGGCGAGGTGCGCCGTCGCCATGTAGCGCGGCAGCCAGAGCACGCCCATGCCCGCGACGCCGGCCGCGGCATAGGCGTTGCCGTCGTCGAGCGCGACCACGTGGCGGCCCCGCGGCACGAACTGCTCGCCCGCGCGCGACAGCGCGATCGGCGCCAGCGTGCCGCTGCGCGAGCGCAGGAAGCCGACGATGCGATGGTGCGAGTCCTCGAGCTCGCGCGGATGCACGGGCGTGCCCGCGCGCGCCAGGTAGCCGGGCGACGCATAGACGCCGAGCCGCAGGTCGCCCACGCGGCGCGCCACCAGCGAGGAGTCGGTGAGCTCGCCGCCGCGCAGCACGCAGTCGACGTTGTCGCCGATCACGTCGACCACGCGGTCGCTCACGCCGAGGTCGAGCTGGATCTCGGGATGGCGCGCATGGAAGGCCGGCAGCGCCGGCACCAGGATCAGCCGCGCCAGCGGGGCCGGCACGTCGATGCGCAGCCGCCCCTTGGGCGAGGCGGTGGCGCTGGCCAGGCTGGTGTCGGCATCCTCGAGGTCGGCCAGCAGGCGCACCACGCGCTCGTAGTAGAGCGTGCCCTCGGCCGTGACCTTGACCTGCCGCGTGGTGCGGTGCAGCAGCTTCACGCGCAGCCGCGCCTCGAGCTGCTGGACCAGCTGGGTCACGGTGGTCTTGCTCATGTGCAGGGTCTGCGCCGCCTTGGTGAAGCTGCCGGCTTCCACCACGCGCGCGAAGGCCTGCATCGCATCGAAACGGTCCATCTCGTCGCCTGATTGTTTGGGTTTACCAAACAGTCATTGTGCGTCTTGCCCGTTTATCCGCAAAGGGCGAACACCTAGATTCACTGCATCCGCAACCATCGAAGAAAGTGAATCCCATGTCCTCCGCACGCGATGTCGTCTTCCCCGCCGGCCGCCAGGCGCTCTACGAGCGCCACCGCTATTCGCCGGCCGTGCGCGCCAACGGCCTGCTGTTCGTCTCGGGCCAGGTCGGCAGCCGGCCCGACGGTTCGCCCGAACCCGAGCTCGAGGCCCAGGTCCGGCTGGCCTTCCAGAACCTGAATGCCGTGCTCGCGGCCGCCGGCGCCAGCTTCGCCGACGTGATCGACGTGACGATCTTCATCGTCGATCCGGCCTCGAAGTTCGAGCGCATCTGGCAACTGGTGCTCGCCGAATTCTGGGGCGAGGCACCGCATCCCACGGCCACCGCCATCGGCGTGACCTGGCTCTACGGCTTCGACTTCGAGATCAAGGTGGTCGCGAAGCTGCCCGAAGCCGCCGCCGCCTGAGACCCTATCGAGCGACGATCCGCTGCACGCCGAGCATGACCAGCATGCCGCCGGCCACGCCATCGACCCAGCGCTCCACGCGTAGGTAGCGCGCGCGGATCGCCTCGGCGCCGAACACCACGGTGATGCCGAAGTGCCACAGCAGCGAGAGCAGCGCCACCATCACGATGGTGGCGGGATAGAACCAGCCCGCGGCCTGCGCGGGCACCAGGGTCGCGAACACGCTGGTCCAGAAGGCCGCGCCCTTGGGGTTGGTGATGCCGGTCAGCAGGCCCGCGCGGTAGGCGCCGCGCGCATCGCTGCGCGTGCTCGCGGGCGCACGGCGCGCAGTGCCCGCGGCGGTCTTCGCGGGCCGGGCCACGGCGCGCCACAGCAGGCTCGCGCCATACCAGACCAGGTAGCTCGCGCCGAGCAGGCGAACGGCCGAGGCCAGCCACGGGTGGTGCGCCATCAGGGTGGACATGCCCGCGAGCGAGAGCACGACCCAGAAGATCGAGCCGGTCGTGAGCCCCAGCACCACGTAGCGCGACTCGCGCTGCCGGCCGTCGAGCGCCATCTGGCTCAGGATGAAGAAGTTGGGACCCGGGCTCGCGAGCACGGCGAGGTAGACGCCGGCGATGAGCAGCAGGGGCGAGAGTTGGGTCATGGCGCCGAGGAGGAAGCGAAGGACCCGCCGATCCTAGCGGCGGGCGAACATCCCTGCCCTCAGCGCGACTCGATCAGCGTCTTGACCCGCTTGGCCAGCGCATCCATCTCGAAGGGCTTGGTCATCACGTGCATGCCGGGCGCCAGGTGGCCATGGCTCAGCACGGCGTTCTCGGCATAGCCGGTGATGAACAGCACCTTGAGGCCGGCGCGCAGGGTGCGCGCGGCATCGGCCACCTGGCGGCCGTTCATGCCGCCGGGCAGGCCGACGTCGGTCAGCAGCAGGTCGATGCGCTGGTTCGATTCGAGGATGCGCAGCGCGTCGGCGCCGTCGCCGGCCTCGAGCGTGGCATAGCCGAGCCCCTGCATCACCTCGACGATCAGCATGCGCAGCGAGGCCTCGTCGTCGACCACCAGCACCGTGTCGCCGCGGTCGGCGCGCGGCGCGGTCTCGACCTGCTCGGCCTCGTCGGCGCGCTCCTCCTTGCGGTCGTGGCGCGGCAGGTAGATGCTGACCGAGGTGCCCTTGCCGACCTCGGAATAGATGCGCACCTGCCCGCCCGACTGCTTGGCGAAGCCGTAGATCATCGACAGGCCCAGCCCGGTGCCCATGCCGATCGGCTTGGTGGTGAAGAAGGGATCGAAGGCGCGCGCCACCACCTCGGGGCTCATGCCCACGCCGTTGTCGCTGACCGTGAGCGAGACGTACTGGCCCGCCGGCAGGTCGCGGCCCGGCGCGCTGCGCGCATCGACCCAGCGGTTGGCGGTCTCGACCACCAGCGTGCCGCCCTCGGGCATGGCGTCGCGCGCGTTGATGCACAGGTTGAGCAGCGCGTTCTCGAGTTGGCTCGGGTCGGCATGCACGTTCCACAGCCCGACCGCGGCCACGGTCTCGAGCGCGATGGCGGGCCCCATGGTCCGGCGCAGCAGGTCCTCCATGCCGCTCACCAGGCGGTTGAGGTTGACCGACTTGGGCTCCAGCGTCTGCCGGCGCGAGAAGGCCAGCAGCCGGTGCGTGAGCGCGGCCGCGCGCTTGACGGCGCCGTGCGCCACGCCGATGTAGCGCTCGAGGTCGGCCTGCCGGCCCTCGAGCCCGCGCCGGCGCATCAGTTCCAGGCTGCCGCCGATGGCCGCCAGCAGGTTGTTGAAGTCGTGCGCGAGGCCGCCCGTGAGCTGGCCCACGGCCTCGAGCTTCTGGCTCTGGCGCAGCTGCTCGCGCGCCGTCTCGAGTTCGGCCGCGCGCTCCTTCTGCTCGGTGATGTCGCGCGCGGCCGAGTAGTTGAGGCCGCCGTCGGGCACCGCGGTCCACGACAGCCAGCGGTAGCTGCCGTCCTTGGCGCGGTAGCGGTTCTCGAAGCCGCGCGTGCGCTCGCCGCGGGCCAGCCGCGCGAGTTCGGCCTCGGTGGCCTCGAGGTCGTCCGGATGCACCAGCTCGCGGAACGGCATCGCCATCAGCTCCTGGCGGCTCCAGCCGAGCACCGCCTCCCAGGCCGGATTGGCGCTCTCGAAACGACCCTGGTCATTGGCCACGGCCAGCAGGTCCTGGCTCAGTTCCCAGGTGCGGTCGCGCTCGCGCGTGCGCACCTCGACCTCGCGCGCCAGCGATTCGGCGAAGGCCTGCAGCTCGAGCTGCGCCTCGCGCCGCGCGATCGCCGAGCGGATGCGCTCGCCGACTTCGCCGATGAAATCGAGCTCGTCGCGCGACCAGGGGCGCGCGCTGCCGTGGTTGAGATAGAGCAGCCCCACCAGCCCGCCGCGTTCGGTCAGCGGCATGTTGACCACGGCGCGCGCGCCGATGCCGTCGAGCGCGGCGGCATTAGCGCGCGTGCGCGGGTCCTCGTGGGCATCGGCGAAGACCACGGTCGTGCCGCGGCGCAGGTCGTCGATGTAGCTGCCGTAGTCGCGAAAGCGCAGCGTGCCGGCCAGGCTGCTCACGCCCGGCGCGGTCCAGTCGCGCTCGATCTCGATGGTCTCGGCCGCCGTGTTCACCAGGCCGTAGCCCGCGCGGTCCACCCCCAGTTGCGTGCCGAGCATCTGCGAGGCGGTGTAGGCGATCTCGCAGATGCCGTCCATGTCGCGGATGCGGTCGCTGAGTTCGATCAGCGCCAGCCGGCGCGCCTCGGCGGCGCCGAAGATCTCGTGCGCCACGCGCAGCTTGGCCTCGGCCGCCTGCTTGGCCTCGCGGTCGGCCGCCTCCTTGAGCGCGCGCTCCATCACCACCGGCAGCCGCGCCAGGCGGCCCTTGCTCACGTAGTCGGTGGCGCCGCGCTTGAGCAGCTCGACCGCGTTGTCCTCGCCGATCACGCCCGAGACGAAGATGAAGGGCGTGAGCGGCGCCACCGCGCGCGCGATCTCGAGCGCATGCGCGCCCGAGAAGCCCGGCAGCTCGTAGTCCGACAGGATCAGCTGGTAGCGCGCGCTTTCCAGCGCGCCCGTGAAGCCCTCCTCGTCGCACACCACGGTCACGCGCGCCTCGGGCAGCGCGGCGATCAGCGCCTCGGTCAGCAGCTCGACGTCGAAGCGCGAATCCTCGAGGACGAGGATGTCGGGGGCCGTCGTGGAAGACGTGCCGCTACTCATGGCGCCGGGTGGCCTTGAGCGACCCCGGCGGCGGTTCGTTGAGCACGGCCCAGAACACCCCGAGGTCGGCGATCGCCGAGACGAACCGGTCGAAAGCCACCGGCTTGACCACATAGGCGTTGACGCCGAGCTCGTAGCTGCGCAGCACGTCCGACTCCTCCTGCGACGAGGTCAGCATCACCACCGGGATGCTGCGCAGCGCGGCGGAGGCGCGCACCTCCTGCAGCACCTCGAGCCCGGTCACCTTCGGCAGCTTGAGGTCGAGCAGGATCACGGCCGGATTGCCTTCGGCGCGGTCCGCGTGCTCGCCCTCGCGCTTGAGGTAGTCGAGCGCCTGCGCGCCATCGCGCAGCACGACCACGTCGTTCGCGAGCTGGCTGCGCTCGAGCGCCACCAGGGTGAGTTCCAGGTCGCGCTTGTCGTCTTCGACCAGCAGGATCGGCTTAAGCATCCTCTTCTCCGTCAGTTCCGTTGATTGTCTTGCCGGCTTCCGTGTCCGGGCCCGGCAGCACGAAGCCGAAGCAGGCGCCCGCGCCGAGTTCGCCGCGCGCCCACACCGTGCCGCCATGCCGCTCCACGATCCGCTTCACGTTGGCCAGGCCGATGCCCGTGCCCTCGAATTCCTCGGCCTGGTGCAGCCGCTGGAACACGCCGAACAGCTTGTCGACGTACTTCATCTGGAAGCCCACGCCGTTGTCCTCGACCTCGAGGCCGGTGCCGGCGGCATTGCGCACCGCGCGCACCGTGATCACGGCGGGCTCGCGGGTGCGCGAGTACTTGACCGCGTTGGCCAGCAGGTTGCGCACCGTGACCTGCAGCAGCAGCGGGTCGGCATGCAGCGGCGGCAGGTCGGGCTCGACGTGCCATTCGATGTGGCGCCCCGGCTCGATGCGCACCAGCTCGCGCACCAGGCCCTCGACCAGCGAGGGCGTGTCGACCGCGCGCTTCTGCAGCGCGGCGCGGCCCATGCGCGAGAAGTCGAGCAGCGCGTCGACCATCTGGCCCGCGAAGGCGGCCGCGTCCTTCACGTGCCCCAGGTAGCGGCGCGCGCGGTCGGTCAGCTGCTGGCCCTCGGTCTGCGTCACCAGGTCGACATAGCCCGCGATGTGACGCATGGGCGCGCGCAGGTCGTGCGAGACGGTGTACGAGAAGGCCTCGAGCTCGCGGTTGACGCGGCCCAGCTCGGTCGCCACGGCCGCCAGTTCCTCGGCGCGCCGCAGCACGATGCCGATCAGCGCCTGGCGCAGCTCGACGGCCGCGCCGACCTCGGCCGCCGACCAGGGATTGGAGCGACCGCGGATGTGCTCGACCCAGCTCTGGAAGCTCAGCCGCGGATGCATGCGCTGGCCGCTCGGCACCATCGGCTTGCGCGGATCGCCGGCCCATTGCACCGTCTGCACGATCTCGGGCCGGAACCACAGGATCAGGTGGCGGTGCACCTGCGAGATCGAGATGGCCAGCACGCCGGCCGCGACCGCCTGGCAGTCGGCGAAGGGCTTGAAGTGGGTGGCCAGCGAGTCGCTGTCGTAGACCTCGACGCCGAGCCCGGCGATCCAGTGCGCGAGCTCCTGGATCCGCGCCTCGTCGGGCACGTCGCCCACGGTCCAGACCGCGTCGTCGAGCACCACGGCCGCGCCGGTGGCGCGCGCCACGCGCAGCAGCAGCGAGCCCTCCTCGACCAGCCGGCGCAGGGTGGCATCGCTGTCGGCGAGCTGCGACACGGTCTGCAGCGTGAGCTGGCGCAGCTCGAGCCGCTCGGCCACCTCGCCGTGGGTCTCCTTGGCGTCGATCTGCATCGACAGCAGCTGGCCCATGTGCTCGCAGGCCAGCCGGGTCGCGGTGTCGAGGAAGCGCGGGTCGTGGTCGTGGCAGGAGATCAGGCCCCAGAGCCGGCCGCGCACCACGATCGACACCGACATCGAGGCCAGGGTGCCCATGTTGCGCATGTACTCGAGGTGGATCGGCGACACGCTGCGCAATTGCGCCTGCGAGAGATCGATGTCGGCCGGCGCCTGCGCCGCGTCGCTCGAGACCAGCGGCACCGGACGGTAGTTGGCGTCGGCGATCAGCCGGAAGTGGTTGACCAGGTAGAGCGCGCGCGCCTGCTGCGGGATGTCGGAGGCCGGAAAGTGATGACCGACGTAGCTGTCGTAGCCCGCGTCGGCGGCCTCGGCCAGCACCTCGCCGTGGCCCGCGGCATCGAAGCGGTAGACCAGGCAGCGGCCGAAGCCCGTGAGCTGCTTCATCGCGCGCGCCACCAGCCCGGCGAGCTCGTCCACGTCGCGCGCCTGCTGCAGCGCGGGCAGCAGGATGCGGCTCAGCGCATAGATCGGCGCCTCGTTGCCCGCGGCCGGCTTCGCGGCCTCGAACTCGGCGATCAGGTGCTGCTCGGTGCGGTGCACCGCCACGTCGAGCGCGCGGCCGGCAATGTCGAGCGCGCCCAGCGACACCGGCGAGGCGCCGGGCTGCAGCGGCGGCAGCACCACGGCGCGCAGGGCCTGCGCCGCGGCGGCGGCTTCGCCCTCGGGCCAGTTGTCGCTCCAGGCCAGCCGCTCCAGCCCTTCGGCCGCCAGCACCAACATCCGGCCATGCGGCTGGATCGAACCGGGCACGCGGATCGGCTCGAGATCGCAGCTCGTCAGGTCGAACGCATCGACGCCGCCGCGAGCAGCGCCTGGGTGGGGGTTCGATGACGTGGGGGGAGCTGGCACTTTCGGGGCGGAAAACGAGGCCGGACGAGCCGGCGCGGTATTGGAGGAAGAACGAATCGAGGTCGAATCGATCATGCCAGCGGCCCCAGGGGGGGTCGCGTCAGCGGATTCCTACGTGGCGTGAAGGCTGGGGTCGCGGCTTGGAGACGGCGCGGTTCCGCCGTCGCGCGCGAGACCGAAGCACGGCATCAGCGCCTCGAAGCCCGCCACCGCGCCGCGCTGCGCCGACCGGACGGCGGCCGCGTCGCGCAGTGCCTCGCCGAGCTGGGCGACGAAATGGCGCCAGTGCGCGGGCGTGCCGTCCTCGGCGCCGACCGGCGCGAAGTAGCGCATCGGATGCGGCGCGAGCCGCGGCGCCAGCCGGCGGTGCATGACGCTGCCGCCCAGGCGCGAGCCTTCGACCACATAGGCCAGGCCCCAGGCAAAGCCGGGGTCGGTGGCCTGCGCGGCGAGCGCGCCCGTGTCGGGCGGTGCGGGCAACGTGGCCGGCCCGGCGGCCTGCGCGTCGCGCAGGTCGAGTTCGAGCGCCTCGAGCCGCAACCCGAGCTGCCGCGCCACCGCCTCGAGCGCCGCCACGCCCGAGCCCGCGAGCGCGGTGCGCACCGCGCCCAGCCAGGGCCGCAGCGCGCGCAGGTGCGCGGCATAGTCGGCCAGCGTGGCCTCGTCGCCGCCGATGCGCAGCTGGCTGTCGAGCGCATGGTGCAGGTCGCGCGTGGCCTCGCGCAGCGGCTGCAGCGCGACCGAGGCGGCCGGCCGGGGCGCCGCCATCAGCGGGCGCCCGGGGCCTCGACCCCGAGTCCGGCGCAGAACGAGAAGAAGTCGTCGAGCCCGGCCGACTTGTCGAACACCGCGTCGGCGCCGAGCTCGCGCGCCCAGCCCGCGATGTCGTCGGTGCCGTAGTTGGTCAGCACCACCACGCGCTGGCCGGCGCGGCGCTCGCGGTAGCGCTTGACGATGCCCAGGCCCGAGCCCTCCTCGAGGAACAGGTCGACCACCAGCAACTCCCACGGCGGGTCGCAGGCGTCGAGCCGCTCGATGGCCTCGGCCTCGGTGGCGGCCGTGCCGACCAGCAGGATGTCGGCTTCATCCTCCATGGCGGCGATGAGGTTGTGGCGGATGAGGGGGTTGTCTTCGACGAGAAAGGTGGAGATCGGCACGATGGGCGACAGCCTGGCAGCTATTTTTCTTGGGATACCCGAAGCCTACGCGATGAGGCTGAAAGTCCGGTGAGTGAGAACCTGTAGGCGCAGTAGGAATTTCGGCCGCGCCCGTAAACTCCGGGGGCCACGCCCCGGCGCCCGCGCGCCCTCCCCGACGCACTGCCATGACCCAGATCTCCCCCGCCCTCGTCACCGCCTTCGCGCCCAGCGGCACGCTGCGCGCCTCGATCAACCTCGGCAATCCGATCCTGGCCAACAAGCACCCGGTGAGCTACCAGCCCGTGGGCGTGTCGATCGACCTGGCCCACGAATTCGCAAGCCGCCTCGGCGTGGGCGTGGAGCTGGTGGTGTTCGACAAGGCCGCGGCCTCGGTCGACGCGGTGAAGGCCGAGCGCGCCGACATCGGCTTCTTCGCGATCGACCCGGCGCGCAGCGAGGGCCTGCGCTTCACCGCGCCCTATGTGCTGATCGAGGGCAGCTACCTGGTGCGCGACGGCTCCGAGCTGCAGGACAACGCGCAGGTCGACGAGGCCGGCCACCGCATCGCGGTCGGCGCGGGCAGCGCCTACGACCTGTTCCTCACGCGCGAGATCCACCAGGCCGAACTCGTGCGCGTGCAGGGCGCGCAGGCCGTGCTCTCGGCGCTGCGCGCGGGCCAGGTCGACGTGGCCGCCGGCATCCGCCAGCTGCTCGAGACCGAGGCGCGGCGCTCATCGGGCGTGCGCCTGCTGCCGGGCCGCTTCATGGTGATCCAGCAGGCCATGGGCACGCCGGCCAGCCGCGGCGCCGAGGCACAGGCGCTGCTCGCGGCCTTCGTGGAAGAGATGAAGTCCAGCGGCTTCGTGGCCGAGGCGCTGCAGCGCCATGGCATCGAGGGCGCGAGCGTCGCGCCCTGAAGCGGCCTCGCGCTCGATCGACAAGAGACCGTTCGGGCTGAGCCAGTCGAAGCCTTGCGCGGCGCTTCGACAAGCTCGGCGTGAACGGTTCTCCGCGGCTCAGGACACCCGGGAAGAAACCCCGTCCAGCCCTTCCACCGCCCGCGGCGCCCGGTCGCGCCGCCACAGCGCCAGCCCGCAGCCGAACACCACCACCTGCGTGCCGATCAAGAGCGCGAAGCCCGCGAAGAAGCCCGCCGCCGATCCGCTGCCCGCGCCATGGCCCGCCGCGCCGGCCGACGACAGCGCGCCGATCACTCCGCCCATGAGCACCGGCATGAAGCCGGCCACCAGGCTGCCCACGCCGTTGGTCACGCCGAAGGCGCTGGCCGTGTGCTCGGGCCGCGCGCAATGCTGCACCGTGCTCGGTATCGCCGGGCTCTGCAGGCCCCAGAAGAAGTTCGCCGCCACCAGGCAGCAGGCCGCCACGTAGGGATCGTGCGCGCTGATCGCCAGCAGCACCGACAGCGCCACGCCCGCGCTGGCGCCCATGAAGATGAAGGGCACGCGCGCGCGGCCCAGCCGGTCGACCAGCACACCGCCGACGAACACCGCGAGCACGGTCGCGTACTGCGGCAGCGAGGCCAGCCAGCCCATCTCGCGCAGCGAGAAGCCGCGCGCCTCGCGCAGGTAGGTCGGCAGCCAGTTGCTGCTGCCCCAGAGGTAGGCCAGCGCGGCCGAGGTCAGCAGCGTGATCAGGAACAGGTGGCGCGTGTGCAGCGCGCCCTTCACGATGCCGCCCACGCGCGTCATCGCGTCGCCGAAGGACTTCGGCGCTATCGCATCGCCCTGCCCCGCCGGCATGCGCACGAAGGCCAGCACCAGCGGAATGCCCAGCACGATGTTGAGCACGCCCAGCACGTGGAACGAGCTGTCCCAGGCGTACTGCGCGAGCAGCCAGCCCACGAGCGGAAAGCCCAGCGCCAGCCCGAGCCCGGTGCCCATGTTGACGATCGCGTTGGGCTTGCCGTTCTCGTCGCCGCGGAAATGCGCCTTGATGTAGGACGAGGCCAGCGAGAACAGCGGCCCTTCCGACACGCCCAGCAGCACGCGCGAGGCCAGCAGCAGCCCGTAGCTGTGGAACAGCGGCGAGGCCCAGGTCACCACGCCCCACAACACGAGGCCATAGATCAGGCTGCGCCGCACGCCGAACAGCGCCGAGCAGAACGGCGTGAGCACGAAGGCCGAGATGCCGTAGCCCAGCATGAAGGCCGTCGCGAGGAAGCCCTGGCGCACCCGGTCGTCCGGCGCGATGCCCACGTGGCGCAGGAAGTCGGCGTCGGTGATCAGCACCGCGATGTTGATGCGGTCCACGTAGGAGATCGCGACGATCAGGAACAGCGTGATCACGCCGTACCAGCGGAGGTTCTTGCTCTGGCTTCGCATGGGATTTCCGGGCGCGTTCGCCCTCTCAGAACATGTGGCGCATGCCGAACTCGGTGCCGCTCGAGGACCGGTTCGGCGCCGTGATCGCGCCCGTGAGGGCCGCGGCCGCGCCGTTGCTGTTGCTGATGCGCGCCACGGTGGCGTAGAGCGCGGTGCGTTTCGACAGGTTGTGCACGTAGCCCAGCGCGAGCTTCGACGAGGTGGGATTGCGCAGCGCGCCGAAGGGCTCGAGCCGGTAGCGCGCGTACGAGCCCTTGATCTCGCCCGGCCCGATCGGCAGGTGGAAGCCGATCAGCGCGCCCTTGGCATCGGCGGAGCCCTTCGACTCGCTGTAGAGCTCGCCCGTGAGCTTGAAATTCATCAGCGACGGGCCGAAGGTGTAGGAGGCGCCGAGGTTGGTCACGCGCAGGTCGCCGCTCGCGTAGCGCGTCTTGCCTGTCGCCAACGCGATGTTGAAGCCGCCGTCGGCATAGCCCAGGCGCAGGCCCGTGTGGTTGCCGTCGCGCTTGTTCGACACCAGCGTGCCCGGCAGCACCGAGGTCGACTCGTTCTCGCCCATCGCGTACATCACCTGGCCGTAGAAGCCGCCGAGGCCGCCCGGCAGCAGGTAGCCCACGCTGTTGGAGGCGCGCGTGCCGGTCGGCGCCGTGAGGCCGCCCAGCCCCGAGAAGTACAGCTGGTTGGCGCCGATGCCGCCGCCGGTGCCGAAGGGGTCGTAGATCGCGGTGTTCCAGAACGCCGGCACGTAGTCGCGGCCCAGGCGGATCTCGCCGAACGGTCCCGCGAGGCTCACGGTGGCGCGGCGGTTGAAGCTCAGCACGCCGGGCGTGCCGTTGCCGCTGGCCTGGTTGTTCGAGTTCGAGGGAAAGCCCAGCGCGCTGTCGTTCTGCAGGCCCATCTCGAGCCAGAAGCCCGCCGACAGCCCGCCGCCGAGGTCCTCGGTGCCGCGGAAGCCGAGCCGGCTGAACATGTTGCCGCTGTTCGTGAGCTGCGTCTTGCTGCCCGCGCCCGGCCCGTTGCCGCGCGTGTAGGTGACGGCGGCATCGACCACGCCGAAGATCGTGAGGGAGGATTGGGCCAGCGCTCCGCCAGCCGCGCTGATCGAAACCAGCGTGAGCAAGTACTTTTTCATGGAATGTCTCGGGTGGTTTTCTTCTGGCCTGAGGCCTTGGGGGAATCAGATATCGAGCACCAGACGCGCGCCCTTGCAGCGCGACACGCAGATCATCATGGTCTTGTTGGCCGCGCGTTCGGCCTTGGTGAGGATGCCGTCGTGGTGCTCGACCTCGCCCTCGAGCACGGCCGTCTCGCAGGCGCCGCACACGCCTTCCTTGCAGCTGTGGTCGGGGTCGAGGCCGGCATCGATCAGGCTGTCGAGGATCGACTTGCCCGCGGGCACCTCGACCTCGCGCTGGCTCTTCGCGCAGGCCACCACGCAGCTCTGCGTGGCGGCCGGTGCCTCCACATGCACGGCGGCGAAGCGCTCGATGTGCACGTTGGCATAGCCCAGTTGCTCGCAGCTGCGCTCGAAGGCATCGAGCATCGGCGTCGGGCCGCAGCAGTAGTAGTGGCTGTCGTCGCCGCGCCCGGCCAGCAGCTTCGCGAGATCGGGCGGCGCGCCCTGCTCGTCGTCGAAGTGCCAGCTCAGTTCGATGGACTTCTCGCGCGCCAGCGCCTCGATGGCCTCGACGAAGGCCGCTTCCTTGCGGCTGCGCGCGCAATAGACCAGCTCGACCGGCCGCCCGAGCGACGCGAGCCGCTGCAGCATGCACCAGATGGGCGTGACGCCGATGCCGCCGGCCACCAGCACCGAGCGCCGAGCGTCCTCCTCGAGCGCGAAGTTGTTGCGCGGCGCCGAGATCGGCAGGGTCATGCCCACGCGCAGTTGCTGGTGCACGTAGCGCGAGCCGCCGCGGCTCTTGCGGTCGTTGAGCACGCCCACCACGTAGCGCTGTCGGTCGCTGGCCGGATTGCACAGCGAATAGCTGCGCACCAGGCCGTTGGGCAGGTGCAGGTCGATGTGCGAGCCGGCCTCGAAGGCGGGAAACTCCACCGCGGGCGTGGCCGGCCGGAACTCGACGCTCACGATGCCGTCGGCCTCGTAGCGCATCGTGTGCACGAGGGCGTTCAGCGTGGGAGAAGACATGGCGATCGCTTCCTCGCTCAGGCGGCGACCGGCTCGGGCGCTTGCGCGAGCTGCGCCACCGCCAGGTTGCGCATGTGGCGGCGCAGCCGCACGATGCCCAGGTCGTGCTGGTAGAGGTTCTCGTGCTGGTTGGCGTCGGCCTCCATCTCCTCGAGCATCACGCGGTCCTGCTCGAGCACGTGCCAGTGGCGCGCCTCGAGCCGGTTGCGGTAGAGGAAGCGCCAGGTGTCGCGCTGCCAGCCCGGTGCCAGCTTGCGCACGCGCCAGAAGAAGGTGGCGGTCATGCCCTTCACGATCGGCGCGAAGGCGCCGACGATGATGAAGTTGCCGCCCGGGCCGCCGGTCTTCGGATACGGGATCTCCAGCCGCATCCAGTGGATGCCGGTGTCGGCCCACTCGGTCCAGTCGAAGTTGACGTTGCGCTGGCCTTCCTTCTCGAACACGAAGCCGATGTCGGTCGGCCGGATGCCGAATTTGGCGCTCGAGTCGCCCTCGGCCATCGAGTGCGACTGCTTGTGCAGGTAGGTGCCGTGCATCGGGTCCATCACGTTGTCGAGCACGTAGCGGTAGTCGCCCTTCCACTCGGTGTAGCAGAGGAAGCTCGAATACTCGGCGTCGTCGGTCAGCTGCTCGGGCAGCACCAGCGGCGGCGGCGTGTCGACCGGCTCCTTCGCGTTGTAGAGGAACACGGCGCCCGCGCGCTCCTGCACGTGGAAGTGGCGCGTGGCCTTCGAGCCCTCGAGCTTGCAGCCCGGGCTGCCGGGCACGCGCGTGACCACGCCGTCGTGCCGCACTTCCACGCCGTGGTAGGGGCACGAGAGCCGGTCGCCGAGCACCACGCCCTGCGACAGCGGCGCGCCGCGGTGCGGACAGCGGTCCTCGAGCGCATGCAGCACGCCCTCGCCGTCGCGCCACAGCGCGAGCTTGCGGCCCAGGCGGCGCAGCGAGACGGGGTTCTCCTGGATGAAGTGCGAGGGGCAGATCGGGTACCAGAGGTCCTTGAGGCCGATCTCGAGCAGGTGGTCGACCGGGTCAGCCGGAACGGGTTGGATGGCGATGCTCATGGTGTCTCCTCAGCCGGCCAGCGTGGCCATTTCCTTGCGGTACAGCGCCTCGGTCCAGGCCAGGCCGCCGGGCGTGGCCAGGCCGCTGTCGTTGAGCCGCTGCACCAGCCCGGGCAGGTCGTGGATGCCGTCGGCGAAGGCGCGCTCGATCACGTCGCCCAGCAGGTCTTCGTAGGTGGTGGCCGGGCGCTGGCGCGCCTGGTGCGGTTGCAGGTAGCGGTCTTGTGGCATGGGGTCCTCTGTGGGTGAGGTGGAATTCTTCAAACGGTCGCGGCCATCGCGGCCAGCGCGGGCGTGGCCAGCGGCGCGGTCCAGGCGTCGTAGCCGTAGACCCAGTCGGCGTTGCCGCCCTCGCGCAGCCAGTTGTTGCCGCGCGAGCCGAGCTGCACCTGACTCGCGCGCTCGATGCGGGCGGTCTCGAAGTCGGCCAGCGCGGCGGCGATGCCGTCCATCGCCACGCCCTCGAGATGGCGCGCGAGCACCACCGCATCCTCGATCGCCATGCCCGCGCCCTGCGCCATGAAGGGCAGCATCGGATGCGCGGCATCGCCGATCAGCGCCATGCGGCCCTCCGTCCAGGCGGGCATCGGGTCGCGTTCGTAGAGCGCGGTCTTGAGCACCGTGTCGCAGGCGTCGAGCAGCGCGCGCGCCTCGGGGTGGTAGGCCGTGTACTGCGCGCGCAGCTCGTCCACGTCGCCGGGCGCGGTCCAGGATTCGAGCTGCCAGCTGTCCTGCGGCGTGGTCGCGAAGATGAAGATGTCGCGGCCACGGTTGAGCGGGAAGGTGACGATCTGGCTCTGCGGATTCGGCCCCCACCACTTGGTGAAGGCGCCGAGGTTCGGCAGGCCGGCCACGCGTTCGACGGGCACCACGGCGCGGTAGGCCACGATGCCGGTGAAGCGCGGGCTCTCGGCGCCGAACATCGCGTTGCGCACGCAGGAGTGGATGCCGTCGGCGCCGATCAGCGCGCCCATGCGGGCCTCGCTGCCGTCGGTGAAGGAGATCGTCACGCCGCCCTCGTCGGCCGCGATGCGCTCGGCGCGCCTGGCCAGCGCCACGCGCTCGGCCGGGAACATGCCCGCCAGCGCGGCCAGCAGGTCGGCGCGGTGGATCGTGAGCTGCGGCGCGCCGTAGCGTGCCTCGGCCGATTCGGCCATCTCGAGGCGCGAGGTCTCCTCGCCGCTGTCGTAGGTGCGGCTGATGCGATGCGAGGGCCGCGCGGCGGTCACGCGGGCCGCCTCGCCGACGCCGAGGCCGTCGAGCGCGCGCACCGCGTTGGGCGTGAGGTTGATGTCGGCGCCGACGCGCGCGAACTGCTTCGCCTGTTCGAACACGACCACGTCGTGGCCGGCACGGCGCAGCGCGATGGCGGCGGCTAGGCCGCCGATGCCGGCGCCGACGATGCCGAGGGTGGATTCGCTGGTGTTCATGGGTGTGTGTCTCTTCCTTCTTGTTCGCGGCTCATTCGGCCACGATGTTTCGCGCCTTGACGATGCGGGCCCAGACGGCCGTCTCGTCGCGGATGTGGGTGGCGAACTCGGCCGGCTTCATCGCGGCGCCGGTCATGCCCTGCGCCTTCAGGCGCTCGCGCACCTCGGGCTGGGCCAGGATCTCGGCCGCGTCCTTCGCGAGCTGGTCGACCACCGCCGCCGGCGTGCCGCGCGGTGCCATCAGGCCGTACCACGAGGTCACGGCCACGCCCTGGATGCCCTGCTCCGCCAGCGTGGGGATGTCGGGCGCGGCGGGGCTGCGCACGGCCTCGGTCACGCCGAGCGCGATCAGCTTGCCGTTGCCGATGAAAGGCAGCGTCGCGGGCAGGTTGCTGAACATCAGCGGCACCGAGCCGCCGAGCACGTCGTTGAGCGCGGGTGGCGTGCCCTTGTAGGGCACGTGCAGCAGGTCGATGCCGGCCTGCTGCTTGAACAGCTCGCCCGCCAGGTGCAGCCCGCTGCCCACGCCCGGAGAGGCGTACGACAGCGTGCCCGGCCTGGCCTTGGCCTGCGCCACCAGTTCCTTCACGCTCTTGATGCCCGAGGCCGGCGATGCCACCAGCACGTTGGGCGCCTTCGCCAGCATGGTGATCGGCACGAAGTCCTTCTGCATGTCGAACGGGAAGTTCGGCATCAGCGTGGGATTGATCGTGACGTTGCCGGCCGGGATCACCAGCAGCGTGTGGCCGTCGCCCTTGGCGCGCTTGACCTTCTCCATGCCGATGTTGCCGGCCGCGCCGACCTGGTTGTCGACCACGGCCGCTTGCCCATAGCGCTTGGCGAGGCCGTCGGACAGCATGCGCGCCAGCGTGTCGACCGGCCCGCCCGGCGGGAACGGCGAGACGATGGTGAAGCGCTCGGTGGCCAGTTGCTTGTGCACATCGCTTTGCGCGGCCGCGGGCAAGGCGACGGCGGCGAGCGCCGCGAACAGCAGGGAGAGGGAGAAGCGTCGTTGCATGGTGATCGGACCCCTCATTTCTTCTCGGTGAGGAAGGCGCCCTTCGGCCCTTCCGCGTTCTTCTGCCGCCGCGTGTGGCCGTCGAGGCCGCCATCGACCGCCCATTCGGCGAACACCGTCGGCCCCGGCTCGAACTCGCGCGGCTGCCAGTCGGCCGTGAGCTGGTCCTCGTCGGCGTAGTACTCGATCAGGCCGCCGGCCGGGTTCTTGAAGTACCAGAAGTAGGCCGAGGAGACCGGGTGCCGGCCCGGGCCGAGCTGCGTGTCCCAGCCCTGGCGCGAGAAGTGCAGGCCGCCGCCGAACACCTCGTGGATGTCGCGCACGGTGAAGGCCACGTGGTTGAGCCCGCGCTTGCCCGAGGGGATCTGCAGCAGGAACAGGTCGTGGTGGCCGCCCTCGGGGGCGCAGCGCATGAAGGCGCCGCGGTTCGGATAGCTGTCGGAGCCGACGAAGCCGAAGCGCTCGGCATAGAAGGCGCTCGTGGCCTTCACGTCGCCGACGAAGAACACCACGTGGCCGACCTCGATCGGCGTCGCGCGCTCGTAGATCGGCGCGGGCCGGTTGAGGCGCGGCTTGGCGTTCCAGGTGTTCATCGCGCCGCAGTCGACCTCGACGGCATGCTTGCGGCTGACCTGCAGGCGCACGGCCAGGCCGTTGGGATCGATGCAGCCGATGCGGCGCCCGCCGTCGATGCTGGCGTCGAAGAAGGCCGGATCGTTCGCGATGGCCGCGGCGTAGCGCTCGAGGTCGGCCTCGCTCTCCACGCCCCACACCACCTCGCGCAGGGTCGGACCCTCCTCCATCGCGGGCGGCAGGTTCGCGTCGTCCAACGCCGCAACGACGACCCGGCAGCCGTTGAGGCACTCGAAGACGAGTTCGCCGGGCGCCTCGGACGTCAGCGCGAGGCCCCAGTCCTCGAAGAAGCGGCGGCAGGTGGGCAGGTCGTCCGCCCCGTAGGTGACCTGGTCGATGCCTAGAACGCTCATGGTGTGGCCCTGTTCAGTTCGCCCACGCGAGCGGTTGTTCGTTGGTGCCCCAGTACATGCTCTTCTGCTCCATGTACTGGAAGATGCCTTCGCGGCCCTTCTCGCGGCCCAGGCCGCTGTCGCGCCAGCCGCCGAAGGGCGTGGAGACCGAGAACTGCTTGTAGGTGTTGACCCAGACCGTGCCGGCCTGCACCGCGCGGCCGAGCTTCCAGGCGCGCTTGAAGTCGCGGCTCCAGACGCCCGCGGCCAGCGCATAGACGCTGTCGTTGGCCTGCGCGATCAGCGAGGCCTCGTCGTCGAAGGGCATCGCGACCAGCACCGGTCCGAAGATCTCCTCCTGGCTGGTGCGCGCGCCGTTGTCCAGGCCTTCGATGATGGTCGGCCGGTAGAAGTAGCCGCTGTCGCAGCCGGCGCCCTGCGGACGCACGCCGCCGGTGCGAATGCGGCCGCCCTCGGACACGCCGAGCTCGACGTAGCGCTCGATGCCCTCGCGGTGCTTCGCCGTGATCAGCGGGCCCATCTGCGTGCGCTCCGAGGCCGGATCGCCCACGCGCAGCGCGTTCGCGCCCTCGGCCAGCCGCGTGAGGAACTCGTCGTAGATGCCGCGCGCCACGAACAGCCGCGAGCCCGCGATGCACGATTCGCCCGACGAGCTGAAGATGCCGTAGAGCACGCCGTTGACCGCATGGTCGAGGTCCGCGTCCTCCAGCACCATGGTCGGCGACTTGCCGCCGAGCTCGAGCGACACCGGCATCATCTTGTCGGCCGCGATGTGCGCGATGTGTTTGCCGGTGGCGGTGCCGCCGGTGAAGGACACGCGCTTGACCAGCGGATGCTGGGTGATCGCATCGCCGATCACCGAGCCCCGGCCCGGCAACACGCTGACGATGCCCCTGGGCACGCCGGCCTGTTCGCAGATGCGCGCCAGTTCGAGCGCCATCAGCGGCGTGACCTCGGCGGGCTTCACCACCACCGCGTTGCCGGCCGCCAGCGCGGGCGCGAGCTTCTGCGCCTCGCTCGCGATCGGCGAGTTCCACGGCGTGATGGCCGCGACCACGCCCATGGGCTCATGCACGCTCATCGTGACGAAGGCGCCGCGCGACGGGGTGATGCTTTCCTCCAGCGTCTCGAGCGCGGCCGCGAAGAACTGGAAGGTGCCCGCGGCGCTCGCCACGAGGTTGCGCGTCTCGTTGATCGGCTTGCCGTTGTCGAGGCGCTGCTTCTGCGCCAGCGTTTCGGCCTCGTCGCGGATCAGCTGCGCCACGCGATGCAGCACGGTGGCGCGCTCGTGCGGCAGGCGCTGGGCCCAGCCGCTGGTGCGAAAGGCGCGGTCGGCGCCCGCGATGGCCTCCTCGACGTCGGCCAGGCTCGCGGCGCGCAGGCGCGCGATCGGTTCGCCCGTGGCCGGGTACAGGCTTTCGTAGATGTCGCCGCCGCCCAGGCGCCATTCGCCGGCGATGCAGATCGGAAGAAGTTCGGAAGAAATCATGGGGTGGCTCAGATGGCGAGCGCCGCGACGCGGTTGCGCAGCGCGCGCACGGCGCTGTAGACGGTCAGCGCGGAGGTCTTGGGATTGGCCGCGAGCGGCTTGTTGCGCATGGTCAGCTCGAAGCTGCCGAAGGCGCCCTCGGCTTCGACGGTGTGCACGTTCTCGGCGGTGGCCGGGTCGGCGATCAGCCGCACCTGCGTGCGGTCGAGCCCCAGCCCCGCGAGCGAGACGGTGGCCGCCACGTTGGCGTTCTTCGGATAGAGCAAGGCCGCTTCGCGCGCGCTGCCCTCGAAGATGACGGTGGCCTGCGCCAGCGCATCGAGGTCGCGGCCCTGCTCGGCCGGCGTGCCCTTCCAGGCCTTCGGCGGCTTGCGGCCGGTGTAGCGCACGCTGGCCAGGCCGCCGATGCGGGCCGCGGCCAGCGCATCGATCGCGCCGATGGCGCCCGGAATCAGCTGCACCTGGGTGCGGCCCGCGACCGCCGCGGCCTCGAGCCGTTCGGCGAAGCCGGCCGCCGACAGCGCGCCCACCGAGGCGACCACGCAGGGCGTGCCGCGTTCCAGCGCCGGCAGCACGTGCTGCTCGATGGCCGCATGGCCCGCGGTCTCGACCACGAGGTCGATGCCTTCGGCCGGCACCGCGGCGAGCACCCGCGCGCCGGGCGCGGCCTGGCGCGCGGCCTCGGCGCCGTCGGCCGGCACGACGACGGTCGTCACCTGCAGGGCCGGGTCGTCGCGCAGCAGTTCGAGCACCGCGGTGCCGATGGCGCCGCAGCCGACCAGGGCGATGCGCGTGGGGGCGGTCATGGATCGGGTCTCGCTCGCTGTTACTTCTACTGTCACTTGGCCGTGCCGAGCGCGGGAATCTGCGTGACCGTGTTGGTCGGCGGGCCCGCGAAGCTGGTCTTGAAGCCGCCGATCGACAGCATGTCGATCTCGAGCAGGAAGGGGCCGTCGGTGGACAGCGCCTCGTCGAGCCGCGCCGGCAGCTCGGCCAGGTCCTTCACGCGCGCATGCGGCAGCGCGATCGACCGGGACAGCAGTTCGTAGTCGGGCGTGTGCAGCTCGGCATAGCACTGGCGGCCGCCGTACTGCGCGTCCTGGATGTTCTTGATCACGCCGTAGCTCTGGTCGTTCATCAGCACGATGGCCATCGGCGCCTTCTCCTGCACCATGCAGGCCAGCTCGCCGAGGTTGAGGATGAAGCCGCCGTCGCCGGCCAGGCAGAAGGTCTTGCGGCCCGAACCGGTGACCGCGGCGCCGATGGCCGCGCCGATCGCCATCGGCATGCCCTGCCCGATGCCGCCGCCCGTGGCATGCACGCCGGCGCTCGGCTCGAAGATGCGCAGCTCGCGGTTGCCCCAGGTGCTGTTGGAGACCGTCACGTCGCGCACCCAGTTGAACTGGCGGCCGGCCGCCGACTGCAGGCGGCGCACGAGTTCGGCGTAGGGGCCGAGGCCGTCGCGCAGCGTGGCCACCGCCTGGTCGTGCGCGGCGCGCAGGTCGACCAGCAGCTGCGGATCGGCGCGGTAGCCCGCCGCCTCGAGGCGATCGGCCAGGCCCTCGAGCGCGAGCGCCGAGTCGCCGCAGACGAAGGCCTCGGAGGCATAGCAGCGGCCTTCGGCGGCCGCGTCGGCATCGATGCGGTAGAGCGGGCGCGGCAGCTTGAGTTCGTACTTGAGCGTCTCGTTGCCGCGCAGCCGCGAGCCGACGACCAGCAGCGCATCGCAGCTCTGGTAGAAGGCCTCGACCGGCTTCTGGATGTTGTAGGCGCCGAGCGAGCCGGCATCGTCCTCGGGCACGGTGCCGCGGCCCTGCGTGGTCGTGACCACGCCGAAGCCCAGCTTCTGCAACCGCTGGATCGCGGCGCGGGCATGGCGCGCGCCGCCGCCAATCCACAGCAGCGGACGCTTCGCGGCGGCGAGCCGCGCGGCCAGCGCATCGAGCCCGGCCGCCGAGGGCACGGACCGCTCGATCGGCAGCGGCGACAGGTCGGCCGGCATGGTGGTCAGCGCCGACTGGATGTCGATCGGGATCTCCACGCTGACCGGGCCGGTGGGCGCCGTCAGCGCGAGCTGCACCGCGCGCTTGAGCGTGCCGAGCACGGTCTCGACGCTGCGCACGCGCAGCGCCGCCTTCGACACCGCCTTGAGCATGGTGAGCTGGTCGGGCGCTTCGTGGATGTACGACATGCCCTTGTCGATATAGGGCGTCTCGATCTGCCCCGTGATGTGCAGGAGCGGCGCGCCGGCGGTCAGCGCCTCGACCAGGCTGCCCGCGATGTTGCCCGCGGCCGGGCCGGTGCTGGTGATGCACACGCCCAGGCTCGCGGTGGAGCGTGCATAGGCGTCGGCCATGTTGCCCGCGCCGGCCTCGCCGCGCGCCGAGACGAAGCGGATCGTGCCGCGCTGCGCGAAGGCGTCGAGGATCGGCATGTTGTGGATCGAGATCACGCCGAAGGCGGCCTTGACGCCGCACTGCTCGAGGAAGGCGGCGACGACCGCGCCCACGGTCACGGGGCTGTTGTTGTTCTGGGGGTTATGCATGGCGGGAGTGGCCTCCGGAGATGTCGATATGGCTGCCGGTCGTGTAGGAAGCGAGGGGGGAAGCGAGGAACAGGATCGCGCGCGCGGCTTCGGTCGGAAGCCCCAGGCGACCCAGCGGGATGTGTTTGGTCTTGGCGAGCTGGCCGCTCCAGGCGCCCCAGTCCTGCGACTTGTCTTCGCGCGCCTCGAAGCGGCGACGCCACTGGCCCGACTCGACCAGGCCGATCAGGATGCCGTTGACGCGCACGCCCTGCGGCGCGAACTCGGTCGCCATCGAGCGCACCAGGTTCAAGAGGCCCGCGCGCGCGGCCGAGGTCGCGACCATGTGCGGCTCGGGCTGGCGCGCCAGCAGCGAGTTGGCGCAGACGATGGCGGCATCGCCGAGCACGGCGCGCTGCGCCGCGAGCTGCGGCAGGAAGGCGCGCGTGGGATGGATCACGGAGAAGAACTTCAGGTGCAGCTCCTGCGTCCACGCCTCGTCGTCGGTGTCGGCGAAGGTCGAGACCCGGCCCTGCCCCGCGTTGTTGACCAGCATCGAGGCCGGGCCCAGCGCGGCCTCGCTGGCGGCCGCGAAGGCGCGCACCGCGGCGGCATCGAGCACGTCGCAGGGCTGCGCGAACAGCCGCGCCGCGGGAAAGCGCGCGCGCAGGCCGGCCACGGCGCCATCGAGCCGCTCGGCATTGCGGCCGCACAGCGCGACCGCGGCGCCGCAGGCCAGCAGCAGCTCGACCGTGGCCAGGCCGATGCCCGACGACCCGCCCGTGACCACGGCCACGCGGCCGGCCAGCGCATCGGCGGCAAAGAAGGAAGAGGAAGAAGAAGCAGCCATGGATCTCAGGCGCTGCGCAGCGGCACCACCTTGGCGGTGCGCGCGGGCGAATAGTTGAGCAGGCCCGAGATCTCGTCGGCCGTGCCGCGCACGCGCTGCACCATCTCGTCCATGCGGTTCTCGTCGATGTGGCCCGAGGTGATGGTGGCGCCCAGCGCCGCCACGATGTGGCCGCCGTGGTCGCGCACCGGCGCGGCGATGGTCGAGATGTTCGATTCGAAGAAGCCCTCGCCGAGCACGTAGCCGCGCTGGCGGTCGGCCTGCACCATGTCGAACAGCTCGTTGACGGTCTTCGGCGTGCTCGGCGAGAAGGTCTCGAGCTTGTCCTCGGGATAGAGGGCGCGCAGCTGCGGCAGGGTCAGGTCTTCCAGCAGGATGCGGCCCAGCACCGTGGCATGGGCCGGCAGCCGCGTGCCCACGGTGACCGAGCTCGCGAAGGGCGTGGGCGGCGCGACCTTGGCGACGTAGACGATCGAGCGGCCGTCGCGCACCACCAGGTTGCAGGGCGTGCGCAACTCCTCGCAGAGGCGGTTGAGCAGCGGCGTGCCGAGCTGCGTGAGCTCGAGCGAGGCCAGGTATTCGAAGCCCAGGCGCAGCACGGCCAGGCCCAGGCGGTAGTCGCGCCCGCCCTCGGCGCGCTCGAGGAAGCCCATGTTCTCGAGCGTGGTGAGCAGGCGGAACACGGTCGAGCGCGGCAGGTCGAAGCGGCGCGCCAGCTCGGGCGCCGAGAGCGTGCGGCTCTCGCGGCTGAACTCGCACAGCACGCGCAGTCCGCGCTCGAGCGCGGGCACGTTGTAGCGGTCCGCGCCCTCTTCCATCGCGTCGTTGTCGTTGGTGGCCATGTCTCTGGGTTCCTTCCTTGGGTATCGGGGTGGTGGGCGCTCAGCGGGCGAGCGATTCGCGCAGCAGCGCGGCGACGGCCCGCGGTTGCTCCACGTAGCCGGCGTGGCCCGCATCGTCCACCAATTCGAGCGCCACGCCGCAGCGCCGCGCCACGTCCTCGCAGGCCGCGGGCGGCGTGACCGCATCGAGCGCGCCGCAGGCCACGCGCACCGGCATCGGCGGCGGCAGCTCGGCCAGCAGGTCGGCGTTGCACAGCAGCTCGACGGCCTGGCGGTAGCCGCGGTCGTTGAGCCGTGCCATGTTCCAGCGCACCCATTGGCGCGCGGGCTCGCTGGCCCTGTCGGACACCAGCCGGCCCGCGCGCTGCGCGGCCATGCCGGCGATGCCGAGTTGCTCGAGCGTGGCGAGCCGCTCGGCGCGGACCTTGGCGCGCGCCTCCGCGCGCTGCGCGGCGCCGTAGCCGATCGCGGGGCTGACCAGCAGCAGCCGGCGGATGCGCGCATCGCGCCGCGCGGCCGCGGCGGCGACGATCGCGCCGAGCGAATGGCCGAGCAGCACGCAGGACTCGATGCGCAGCGCATCGAGCAAGGCGCCCAGGCGCGCCGCGTAGTCGGCGGCCGCCGATGCATCGGCCTCGAGCGGCGTCGATGCGCCGTAGCCCGGTGCGTCCCAGGCGATCAGGCGCGCCTCGGGCGCGAGCAGTTCGGCGACCTCGAGCCACGAGGCCGCGCCCGAGCCGATGCCATGCAGGCAGACGATCGCCGGGCCCTGCCCGCGTTCGCGCACCGACACCACGGCACCGCCCGCGACCGCGACCTCGCGGGCCGCGAAGCGCGCGTCGAGCCGCGCCAGCTCGGAAGCGGGCGGCATCGAGGCCTGGATGTCGGTGCTCTGCATGGCCGCCGTGCTCAACGCTTGATCCTGGCCAGCGGGTGGTCGGCCGGATAGGTCGGCGTCACCGGCTTCTTGGCGCCGAGCATCACGCACATCAGCGCGTCCTCGTCGCCGATGTTGATCTCCTCGCGGTAGACGCCGGGCGGCACCGAGATCAGGTCGCGGTCGGTCATGATGGTCTCGAAGCGCTCGCCGTCCTTCTCGATCACCACCTTGAGCTTGCCGCGGATCAGGAAGAACACTTCCTCCACGTCGGTGTGCAGGTGCGGCGGGCCTTCGTGGCCGGCCGGGATCACCATGGTCGAGAAGGTGAAGTGCTCGGCCGGCACGGTGTTGACGTCCTTGGCGACACCGGTGCCGCCCGTGCCCACGTAGCGCATCTGGGCGCGGCGGAACTTGGGATCGAAATCGGCCTGGAACTTCAGCGCGTCCCAGTCGTACTTGCGGGTCGAGTAGCGCGCGATGCGGCTGTCCATCCACTCGGCGAGGCTGCTGCCCTCGGGCTGCGCCAGGCTGCTGGTGCCGGCATCGTTGATCTTTTGCTGTTCGGACAGATCGCTCATGGTGTGGGACTCCTGGGTCGAAGAGGAAGGGATTCAGTGCATCGCGAAGCCGCCGTTGACGGCCAGCAGCTGGCCGGTCACGAAGCGCGCGAGGCCGGAGAGCAGGAACACGGTGGCGCCGCAGACGTCGGCCGCCTGCTGTTCGCGCGGGATGGCGCGGCCCTCGAGGTATTTCTGGTGGCGCGCCATCGGCACGTACTCGGTGGCCTCGACCAGCGTGAGGCCGGGCGCCACGGCGTTGACGGTGATGCCGTCGCCGCCCCATTCGCGCGCCAGCGAGCGCGTCATGGAGATCACCGCGCCCTTGCTCGAGGCATAGGCCAACAGGTTGGGCGCGCCCCACAGCGCGGTGTCGGAGGCGAGGTTGACGACGGCGCCGCGGCCGCTGTCGGCCAGCGCCGCGCGGCAGGCGCGGCCCATGAGCCAGCTGCCGCGCACGTTGACGGCCATCACGCGGTCCCACATGTCGATCTCGAGCTGGTGCGCGTCGCGGCCGCCCGAGTTGGTGATGGCCGCGTTGTTGACCAGGCCGTCGAGCCCGCCGAGCAGCCGGATCGCCTCGGCGGCGCCGGCCTCGATCGAGGCGGGGTCCGCGAGATCGATGGCCAGCGCATGCGCCTGGCGGCCGGCGTCGCGCAGCGCCTTGGCTTCGCTTTCGGCCTGCTCGCCAAGGATGTCGGCCAGCACCACGCCGGCACCGGCCGCGGCGATGCACTGCGCGAACGCGAGGCCGAGGCCGCGCGCGCCGCCGGTGACGAGCACGCGGCGGCCGGCCAGCAGGTTGGCCGGCAGTTCGGCCAGCAGCGCCTGCAGGCTGGCGGGATCGGCGGTGGTCTTGAGTTCGGTCATGGCGGGTTCAGTCGGCCTGGATGCCGAGCTCCTTGATGACCTTGCCGAAGCGCGCGTAGTCGGCGGCGTTGGTCTTGCCGAGCACCTCGGCCTCGCCGCCCACGGGCGTGGTGCCGAGCACGGCCATGCGCGAGACGATCTCGGGCATGCGGAGGATCTCGTTGAAGTGGCCGTTGAGCGTCTTCACGATCTCGGGCGGCAGGTTGCGCGGGCCCCAGAGGCCGTTCCAGGCCGTCACCTCGACGTCCTTGTAGCCCTGCTCGGCCAGCGTGGGCACGTTGGGCGCGAGCGGCGTGCGCTGGGCCGAGGCCACGGCCAGCGCGCGCAGCTTGCCGTTGGCGAAGTACGGCGCCACCGGGCCCAGCGTGATGAAGGTGACGGGCACGTGGCCGCCGAGCACGTCGTTGACCGCTGGCGCCACGCCCTTGTAGGGCACGTGCGCGAGGCTGGCGCCCGAGGCGCGCGCGAACATCTCGCCGAGTATGTGCATCGGCGAGCCGCTGCCCGGGCTCGCGTAGCCGAGCGGTTTGCCGGGCTTGGCCGCGGCCACCGCGTCCTTCAGGCTCGCGAAGCCGCTGCCGGCGCCGGCCACCAGGAACAGCGGCTGGCTGCCGGTCTGCACGATCGGCGTGAAGCCCGCTAGCACGTCGTAGCCCGAGGTGCCGCCGGTCTTGAGCACCAGTTGCGCGATCGAGAAGGTGCTGGGCGCGAGCAGCAGCGTGTAGCCGTCGGGCGCGGCCTTCGACACGAAGGCGCTGCCGATGATGCCGCTGGCGCCGGGCCGGTTGTCGACCAGCACCGGCTGGCCGACGCGCGTGGCGAGCTTCTCGGCGAACAGCCGCGCGAGCGCGTCGGTGTCGCCGCCGGCCGGATAGGCGACCACCAGCGTGATCGGCTTGGCCGGATAGGCGTCGGCCCAGGCGAGGCCGGTGGCGCTGGCGGCGGCCGCGCAGACGGCGGCGGCGAGGGCAAGGCGGCGAGTGAGGGACATGGGTTCGTGGAGTTCGGGTGGATCGTTGTTTGTTTTACTAATGAAACAACGATTTATTAATGGAACGCCACGAAGGATAACGAACGAGACAACTTGATGACTAGGTAGAAACCCTAGTCGGCTTTGCCCATGTGAAAACAGGGCGGCTCCTTCCGGAACCGCCCTGCCCGCGCGTGGCACCGGCGCCGCTCAGCCGCCGTAGCGCGCGACCGTCAGCCCTTCCATGTCGATCTCGGGTGCGCGCGCTCCGACCAGGTCGGCCATCAGGCGGCCGGTGCCGGCCGCCATGGTCCAGCCCAGCGTGCCGTGGCCCGTGCTCAGCAGCAGGTTCGGCAGGCGGCAGGCGCCGATCACGGGCGTGCCGTCGGGCGTCATCGGGCGCAGGCCGGTCCAGAAGCTGGCCGTGCCCACGTCGCCGCCGCGCGGAAAGAGATCGGTCACCACGTGCTCGAGCGTGTCGCGCCGGCCGGCATCGAGGCGCAGGTCGAAGCCCGAGAGCTGGGCCGTGCCGCCGACGCGGATGCGCTCGCCGAGCCGGGTCACGGCGACCTTGAAGGTCTCGTCCATCACGGTGGATTCGGGCGCGCCCGCCGGGTCGGCGATCGGCACCGTGATCGAGAAGCCCTTGACCGGGTAGACCGGCAGGTCGATGCCCAGCGGCCTGGCGAGCGCCGGCGAGTAGCTGCCGAGCGCGAGCACGTAGCGGTCGGCGACGAAGCGACCGGCATCGGTACGCACCGCGGTCACGCCGCCGCCGTCGTGCTCGATGGCCTCGATGTTCACGCCGAAGCGGAAGCTGGCGCCATGGCCCTCGGCCAGCACCGCGAGCGCCTGCGTGAACTTGAAGCAGTCGCCGGTCTCGTCGCCCGGCAGCCGCAGGCCGCCGACGAACTTCTCGCGCACCGCGGCCAGCGCGGGTTCGTACGCCACGCAGCCGTCGCGGTCGAGCAGCTGGTAGGGCACGCCCGAGGCCTTGAGCACCTCGACGTCCTTGGCGCTGCCGTCGAGCTGCTGCTGGCTGCGAAACAGCTGCAGCGTGCCCTGCATGCGCTCGTCGTAGGCGATGCCGGTGTCGGCGCGCAGCGCCTTCAGGCAGTCGCGGCTGTATTCGGCCAGCCGCACCATGCGCGCCTTGTTGACCTCGTAGCGCGCCTGCGTGCAGTTGCGCAGCATCGCGAGCCCCCAGCGCCACATGGCGGGGTCGAGCATCGGCTTGATGACCAGCGGGCTGTGCTGCATCCGCATCCACTTGACGGCCTTCCGCGGCACGCCGGGCCCGGCCCAGGGCGCCGAATAGCCGGGCGAGACCTCGCCCGCGTTGGCGAAGCTGGTTTCGAGCGCGGGCGCCGGCTGGCGCTCGAGCACCGTCACCTCGTGGCCGTCGCGCGCCAGGTAATAAGCCGCCGAGGTGCCGATGACACCGCTGCCCAGGACCAGAACCCGCATCGAAGACCTCCCGCTGCCGAAGCCGGCATGCCGCGAGGGTACAGCGGCCGACTTAGAGCTTCAAAGCGTCTTGCAACTGCCGTGCCGAGAAGCGCTGCCGCGCCTCGGGCCAGGCCTCGAGCAGCTCGACCATGCGCGCGTTGCGCGGTGCCTCGAGCCCGCAGGCCTCGGCCAGCCGCACGATCTCGCCGCTGAGCGCATCGATCTCGGTGCGCCGGCCGAGCGCGAGGTCGTCGGCCATGCTCGAGCGCGCGTTGGCATCGATGCGCAGCATGCGCGCGGCGACGATGCGAAACAGCCAGTCGGGCAGCCGCAGCAGCCCCGGCAGCCGGCGCGGCGGCACGGCCGTGACCTGGGCTGGCGCGATGCCGGCCTGGCGCAGCACGCGCAGGCCCTCGTCCATCAGCGCGGCGAAGCAGCGCCGGTAGCCGCGCTGCATCAGCTGCTCGCGCAGCGGCAGGCCCGACAGCGCATTGACCGGGTTGTTGAGGTTGATCAGCAGCTTGCCCCACTGGATCGGCCGCAGGTCGGCATGCAGGTCGAGCGGCACGCCCGCGCGCTCGAACACCGGCAGCCAGGGCCGCAGCGCCGCGTCGTCGCGCGCCGCGAGCCGGCCCGGCGTGCCGCGATGGAAGGCGCCGGGGCCGAGCTCGGCGACGTTGTAGGGCACCATCGCCGGCACCACGTTGAGCGTGGGACCGGCCTCGGACGCGACCGCGGCATTCGACACGCCGTTCTGCAGCGAGACCACCAGCGTGCCCGCGGGCAGCGAGAAGGCCAGTTCGGCCGCGGCCTCGGCGGTGGCGCCGCTCTTCACGCTGAGCAGCACCAGCGCGGGCTTGATGCCGCTGGGGACGCGATCGATCAGGTGCAGGCCGGCGGCCGGCAATCGGTGGCTGCGGCCTTCGAGATCGGTCAGCGCCAGGCCCTGCGCGGCCAGCGCCTGCAACACGCGCGCACGCCCGACGAAGGTGACCGGCGCGCCGGCCGCCGCGAGGCTGCCGCCGACGAAGCAGCCGATGGTGCCCGCGCCCATCACGAGGACTTCGCCGGGCACCGTGTCGGTCATCGCGACGGTTTCCGCGGGGTCAGAGGCGTTCGGTCACCCAGGCCTGCACCGATTGCAGCGCCGCGGGCAGCGCCGCGGCATCGGTGCCGCCGGCCATCGCCAGGTCGGGCTTGCCGCCGCCCTTGCCACCCACCTGCTGGGCCACGAAGTTGACGAGCTCGCCGGCCTTGACCTTGCCCATCGCGTCGGCCGTGACGCCGGCCGCGAGCTGCACCTTGGCGCCGTCGACCGCGGCCAGCACGATGGCGGCGCTCTTGAGCTTGTCCTTGAGCTTGTCCATGGTGTCGCGCAGCGTCTTGGCATCGGCGCCGTCGAGCTTGGCGGCCAGCACCTTCACGCCCTTGACCTCGATGGCCTGCGCCAGCAGCTCGTCGCCCTTGGACGAGGCGAGCTTGCCCTTGAGCGAGCCGACCTCGCGCTCGAGCGCCTTGACCTGCTCGAGCACCTGGGCCAGCCGGCCCTGCAGCTCGGCGGCCGGCGCCTTGAGCGTGGCGGCCGCGCTGTGCACGGTGGATTCGAGGTCCTGCAGGTAGGCCAGCGCATTGGCGCCGGTGATGGCTTCCACGCGGCGCACGCCGGCGGCCACGCCGCCTTCGCCCACGATCTTGAACAGGCCGATGTCGCCGGTGCGCGTCACGTGCGTGCCGCCGCAGAGTTCACGGCTCGAGCCGATGTCGAGCACGCGCACGGTCTCGCCGTACTTCTCGCCGAACAGCATCGTCGCGCCGGTCTTCTGGGCCGATTCCATGTCCATCACGCGCGCCTGCGTGGCGGCGTTGGCGAGGATCTCGGCATTCACGCGCTGCTCGATCTCGAGGATCTGCTCGCGCGTGACCGGTGCGTTGTGCGCGAAGTCGAAGCGCGTCTTGTCGGCATCGACCAGCGAGCCCTTCTGCTGCACATGGCCGCCGAGCACCTCGCGCAGCGCCTTGTGCATCAGGTGGGTGACCGAGTGGTTGCGCATGGTGGCGGCGCGGCGCGCGCCGTCGACCGCGGCCTTGACGCTGTCGCCGACCTTGAGCGTGCCCTGGGTCTGCGTGCCGTGGTGGCCGTAGACGTCGGCCTTGATCTTGAGCGTGTCCTCGACGCCGAACTGCACGCCCTCGGCCGAGATGAAGCCCTGGTCGCCGACCTGGCCGCCGCTCTCGGCATAGAACGGGGTGGTGTCGAGCACCACGATGCCGCTCTGGCCTTCCTTGAGTTCCTGCACGGCCGAGCCTTCGAGGTACAGGGCCAGCACCTTGGCCGCTTCCTCGAGGTGTTCGTAGCCGGTGAAGACGTTGCCCGCGCCGCTGTATTCGACCGCGCGCTCCATCTTGAACTTGCCGCCCGCGCGGCCGGCTTCCTTCTGGCGCCGCATCGCGTCGTTGAAGCCGGCCTCGTCGACCTGCACGTCGCGCTCGCGGCAGACGTCCTGCGTCAGGTCGAGCGGGAAGCCGTAGGTGTCGTGCAGCTTGAAGGCCACGTCGCCCGGCAGCGTCTTCACGCCGCCGGCCAGCGCCGTGTCGAGGATTTCCATGCCGATCGCCAGCGTCTCGAAGAAGCGCTCTTCCTCGGCCTTGAGCGTGTCGGTGATCTGCTTCTCGTCGGCCACCAGCTTCGGATAGGCCTCGCCCATCAGGCGTGCCAGGTCGGGCACGAGCTTGTGGAAGAAGGGCTTCTTCTGGCCCAGCTTGTAGCCGTGGCGGATCGCGCGGCGGATGATGCGCCGCTGCACGTAGCCGCGGCCCTCGTTCGAGGGGATCACGCCGTCGGCCACCAGGAAGGCGGTGGCGCGGATGTGGTCGGCGATCACCTTGAGCGAGTTGTTGAGCAGGTCCTTCTCGCCGGTCTCGCGCGCGGCGGCCTTGATCAGCGCGTCGAAGATGTCGATCTCGTAGTTGCTGTGCACGTGCTGCAGGATGGCCGCCAGGCGTTCGAGGCCCATGCCGGTGTCGACGCAGGGCGCGGGCAGCTTGACGACGCTGCCGTCGGGCTGCATGTCGAACTGCATGAACACGTGGTTCCAGATCTCGATGAAGCGGTCGCCGTCTTCCTCCGGGCTGCCCGGGGGGCCGCCGGGGATGTGCGGGCCGTGGTCGTAGAAGATCTCGGAGCACGGGCCGCAGGGGCCGGTGTCGGCCATCATCCAGAAGTTGTCGGACTTGTACTTGCCGCCCTTGTTGTCGCCGATGCGGATCACGCGCTCGGGCGGCAGGCCGATCTCCTTGGTCCAGATGTCGAAGGCCTCGTCGTCCTCGTGGTAGACGGTGGCCAGCAGGCGCTCGGGCGGCAGCTTGAAGACCTGCGTGAGCAGCTCCCAGCCCCAGTGCAGCGACTCGCGCTTGAAGTAGTCGCCGAAGCTCCAGTTGCCCAGCATCTCGAAGAAGGTGTGGTGGCGCGCGGTGTAGCCCACGTTCTCGAGGTCGTTGTGCTTGCCGCCGGCGCGCAGGCAGGCCTGGACCGAGGCGGCACGCACGTAGGGACGCTTGTCTTCGCCGAGGAACACGTCCTTGAACTGCACCATGCCCGAGTTGGTGAACATCAGCGTCGGGTCGTTGCCCGGCACCAGCGGGCTCGAGGCCACCACCGTGTGGCCCTTGGAGGCGAAGAAATCGAGAAAGGTCTTGCGGATGTCCGCGACAGTGAATGTGGGCTGGCTCATCTTTGGATTCGTCTTCTGTCGAGGGCGGCGCGGCGATGGCGACCCTCATGTCGAACCCACTGCGGCGAACCGGCCTAACTGCTTGATTTGCTTGAACAATCGATTATAGGTTTGGCGCCCGCCGGGCGGCCCGCCCCGATGCAATCCCCCGCCCCGGCCCGGGCGCCCCCCCGGCGCGGCCCGCGGTGCACGCCCCCGGCCACGGGGCTAATATGTGCGCTGACGCGAATCCGGGGACCGACGAGAACCAAAACCGACCGGCCTCCTCCTATTCATCTGGACATGAATCAAGGAACACGCATGGCAAGCCACGAGGCGGAAGCGCACTGGACGATCGAAGACCTCGACTTCTCCCGCATCGCGCTCGACAGGGTGCGTTCGGACGAGAACCTCTTCTACCTGGTGGCCGCCGCCTCCTTCATCGAAAGCGGATCGGACCTCTACACCCACAACCTGGTCGATTTCTTTCGTGGCGATGAGGAAGTCACCGCCTGGCTCAGCACCCAGTGGGAACAGGAGGAGCTGCAGCACGGCAAGGCGCTGCGCGCCTACGTCGAATACGTCTGGCCCGAGTTCCCCTGGGAGCAGGCCTACCGCGGCTTCCTCGAGGAGTACGCCACCTACTGCAAGGTCGAGCTGCTGGCGCCCACGCGCGGCCTCGAGATGAGCGCGCGCTGCGTGGTCGAGACCGGCACCGCCACCTACTACAAGGCCATGGCGCGCAGCACCGACGAACCCGTGCTGCACGACCTCGCAACGCGCATCGCGACCGACGAGGTCAACCACTACAAGCACTTCTACCGCTTCTTCCGCCGCTACCGCGAGCAGGAGGGGCTGAGCCGTTTCCGCGTGCTCGGCACCATCGGCCGGCGCACGCTGGAGCTCAAGAGCGAGGACGCCGACTGCGCGATCCGCCACGTGGTGCGCGCGCGCTCGCCCGAACGCGCCGACGATGCCGACTACGTGCGCGGCCTCGGCGCCACCATGAACCGCACCATCCGCACCCATCTGAGCCCGGGCGCCACGCTCAAGATGCTGATGCGTCCGCTCGAGCTGCCCGCGCGCGTGCAGACGGTGGTGCAGTACCCGATCCAGCAGTTCATGCAGCACGTGTTCCTGCGCTGAGGCGCGGTGCATGCGGGCCCGCGCGGCCATCCATTCACGACAGCGAATAAGGGAGAACGAGCATGCCGCCGTCGGCATGAAATTGACGCACGTCAAGAGTTTTTGAGGCGAACGCTCCGACAGTGGAAACCGTTTCGGAAGCCCTCCACGGGAAGGCTCCGAGCACCTTCCATAACTACAGACTCGCCCAGAGACAAAGGACAGGTTCGTCATGACCACACCCTCGCCCGTCGCCGTGGAGAGCAGCAGCACGCTGCGCCCCTCCACCACTTCCTCCTCCTCTTCCTCCTCCTCTTCCTCCTCCCCCACCGCCACCACCCGCAATCCCTCCACGCGCTGGATCCAGCTCGCGCTGGGCATCGTCTGCATGGCGATGATCGCCAACGTCCAGTACGGCTGGACCCTGTTCGTCGCACCGATGGAGGCCAAGCACCACTGGGGGCTGGCCGCGATCCAGATCGCGTTCTCGGTCTTCGTCGTGGTCGAGACCTGGCTGGTGCCGATCGAAGGCTGGCTGGTCGACCGCTTCGGCCCGCGGCCGGTGATCGCCGGCGGCGCGATCCTCGCGGCCTGCGGCTGGATCATCAACGCCTATGCCGACAGCCTGCCGATGCTCTACGTCGCGGCCGTGATCTCGGGCATCGGCGCCGGCTGCGTCTACGGCACCTGCGTGGGCAACGCGCTCAAGTGGTTCCCCGACCGTCGCGGCCTGGCCGCGGGCCTCACGGCCGCGGGCTTCGGCGCCGGCGCGGCGATCACCGTGATCCCGATCGCCAACATGATCCAGTCCTCGGGCTACGAGCACACCTTCCTGTACTTCGGCATCCTGCAGGGCGCCTGCATCTTCGTGATGTCGATGTTCATGGTGAAGCCCTTCGTGCCCAGCGGCGTGATCGCGCAGACCCGCCTGGTGATGACCAAGGTCGACTACACGCCGGCCGGCATGGTGAAGACGCCGGTCTTCTGGCTCACCTACCTGCTGTTCGTGCTGGTGGCCGCGGGCGGCCTGATGGCCACCGCCGAGATCGGCCCGATCGCCAAGGACTACCACATCGACAAGCTGCCGATGCACTTCCTCGGCCTGTCGATGCCGCTGTTGACCATGACCCTGGCCATCGACAACCTCGCCAACGGCTTCACGCGGCCGCTGTGCGGTTTCGTCTCGGACAAGATCGGCCGCGAGAACACCATGCTGATCGTCTTCATCGGCGAGGGGCTGGCCCTGCTGGGCCTGCGCCAGTACGGCCACGAGCCGGTGGCCTTCATGACCTTCGCGGCGCTGGTGTTCCTGTTCTGGGGCGAGATCTACTCGATCTTCCCGGCGCTGGTGGCCGACACCTTCGGCATCAAGAACGCCGCCGGCAACGCCGGCACCATGTACACCGCCAAGGGCACCGCCTCGCTGTTCGTGCCGCTGGGCACCGTGCTGGCCGCGGGCGGCAACTGGGACCGCGTGTTCCTGCTGGTCGCGGTGGTGTCGATCGGCTCGGGCATCGCCGCCAAGCTGGTGCTGGCGCCGATGCGCCGACGCACCATCGAGGCCGCGAACGCGGCGGCGGCCGCGCGCCACTGAAAGCGCTCCCGCCCCTCCCAAAGAAAAACGGCCGCATCAGCGGCCGTTTTGTCGTCTGCGGGCAGTGTCAGCTCGCCGAGGTCGCTCCGGCACGCCGGCCGGCATCGAGCGAGTAGAGCTGCGGTTGCGGGCGCTCCTCGGACACCTTCGGCGTCTCCGCGCCAGCGGGCTGCTGCGGCCGAGAGAGCTCGCTCTCGAGGCGCCGTACCCGCTCGGCGTACATGCGCGCCAGCGCGCTGTGGTGCTCGGCCGCGGCCTGGTGCTCGATGCGCGCCATCTGCGCCTCCTCGAGCAGCGTGGCTGCGCGTTTCAGGTAGGCGGTCGGGCTCGAACGAAGGAAGTCGAACATCATGGGAAGCTCCTTTCGGATGTGATGCGATGGAGCCATCCTTGGCCGCCGGGCGGCGGCGGTCTGTAGTCTCATGCGCCACGCGGGCGTAGACACGAGGGAATCGGTCACGGAATCGTGCCCCGATCCGGGCGCCGCCGCCCGCTGTCGCCCAGGCGGCATGAAGGCAGGGAAAGTACCGACGTTGAACTTTTGTTTTCATCGGAAACTTCACTCGAATCCTCCCTCCCCCTGAGCTACATGCTCACCTCACCCGCTTCGGCGGGTGTTTTTTTGGGGGCCTGCGATCCGTGTCCCAGCGTCCCGCACGCCTCAGGCGCGCCGCAGCCGGCTCGCCACGAACGCGGCGATGGCCGCGCCGATCAGCAGCCCGATCGCGTCCGCCAGCAGGTCCTCGAACTCCGCCGAGCGATCGGGCGTGAGGGACTGCAGCACCTCGATCAAACCGCCATAGGCCAGCAGCGCCGGCAGCACGAAGCGCAGCCGCCCGGGCCACGACCAGCAGCCGAGCCCGCCGAGCGTCGCGAAGGCCAGCAGGTGGTTGGACTTGTCCCAGCCGGTGCTCGGCATCGGCACGTTCTGGGGCAGCAGGCTCAGCACGAGCACGACGACCATCGTGAGGGTCAGCAGCCAGCGCCACTTGCGCGGACCGATCAGCGCCGGATGCGAAAAGAACTCGGGTCGGCGCACGCCATCTCCTGGAGCAAAGCCTTCGATTGTGCCGCCCGCGACCGTTGCGGCTTGCCGCCGCGCGCAACGCCCTTGCAGAATGGCGCGTGCCCGCGCCAGCGTGCATTCGCCCCCATAAGAAAACGAGGAGACAACCGATGCTGAAACGGCTTCTGGCCCTGGCCATGCTTGCCACCGCGCTCGTGGGCTGCACCACCGCGCCCCCCGTTCCACCCAATGCCGGCAAGCTGCCCAGGGGCGCGAAGGTGGGCCTGCTCGTCAACATGCCGGCGCCCGCGCAGCACATGCACGTGGGCACCACCGTCTTCACCAACTTCGCGACGAACCACCAGTTTCCGTGGAACCCCACCTCGCGCACCTACGAGGTCTTCACGGCCGACCTCGAGCGCGCCGGCTTCCAGGTCGTGCGCCTCACGAGCTACGCCACCACCACCGTCAATGCGCTCGCGGTTTCGCAGAACGACGGCTGGCGCGCCAATCCGGCCCAGGCCTGGGCGACGCAGAAGCTCAAGGACGAACAGATCGCCGCGGTCGTCGTGATCGAAGGAAAGCGCACCCTGACGCGCATGGAGTGCAGCGGCGGCCCCTGCGCCGAGAGCTACATGGCCAATTCGGGACTCTTCACGCGCAGCATGTTCGGCTCGACGCGCTATTCCGCCGTACCCGCGATGGAGGCCAAGGTCTTCGCCCTCGCCCCGCCGATCGAACTCTCGGCCTACGAGCCCTTGAAAACGCTGCAGGCGGGCCGCGTGCGGCAGCTCAAGGACTTCGCGGAACCGAAGGACTTCAACCAGTTGAGCAAGGCCGAGTTCCAGCCGGTGGTGACGGCGATCGATGCGCACATCGCGGCGATCTCGCGCGCCACGGTGCAGACGCTGGTCAGCGGCGCGAAATAGCGCGGGCCATGCACGTCCAACCGCTGTTCGCCATGACCGAGCGCGAGGCGCTGCATCGGCTCATGCGCGACTACCCGCTCGCCACCGTCGTCGTCGCCCGGTCGGGAAAGATGGACGCGAACCTGCTGCCCCTGCACCTCGCGGACCGCGGCGCGCATGGCCTGCTGTCGGGCCATGTGGCACGAAGCCATTCGCTGTGGGCGCAGGACCCGACAGAGACCGAGGTCACCGCCGTCTTCCAGAGCCCCAACGCCTACATTTCCCCGCGCTGGTACGTCAATGGACAGCGCAGCGGCCGCAATGCGCCGAGCTGGAACTACGTGGTGGTGCAGGCGCAGGGTCGGCTGCGATTCATCGACGACGCCGACTGGATGCGCGCCCACCTTGCCGCGCTGACCGCGGCGCAGGAGGCGGGCCGGCCGCATCCCTGGTCGGTGGAGGATGCATCGCCCGAATTCCTCGGCGAGACGGCACGGCGGCTCGTGGGTTTCGAGATCGAGATCCAGGCCTTAACCGGCAAGCGGTTTCTTTCCCAGCAGCGGACCGAGGCGGATCGGGAGAGCCTGGTGCGGAACCTTGAGGGGGAGGTGTCGCTGGCGGCGCGGGTGGTGGGTGGGTTCATCGGGGCGGCGACCTCGAGCACGAACGCAACGAAGCCTCCGTCGGACTGACGTTAGAATCCGCCCCCGACGCGGGTGTAGTTCAATGGTAGAACGGCAGCTTCCCAAGCTTCATACGAGGGTTCGATTCCCTTCACCCGCTCCAATGCCCCAGAAACTCGATAAGTTAAGCTTGATTTTCAGCGCCCTGGCTATGGATCCAACGATGGGTTTCGATGAAGTGCAGCGCCAAACTTCTGTCGATTCCATTCTGCACTGCAGCTACCGCTTCTCGAAGTAGACCGGCTCTGGCAGCTTATTAATGAGTGTCCGTGCAGGACCAGGCATCTCGGCTCGATCCAATCCCTCGAAGTATCCAAGTGACCGCCACGCGCGGAGCCGCTCGCCATCCACGTCACCCAGAACGATATCCTCCGCCGGCATGACTTGGGCCGCCGCCGCTTCGGCCCCAAACTGCAAGACGGCCTCCTTTGCGGCTAGGCGAATCACGTTCGCCGCATCGGCCCGCTGGGAAGGATCCTCTGATGAATTCAGCAACGCAGTCAGCCTAACGACTCGCACGATAGATGCCCCACCCTGCACTTGCGGCGTAGGCCAGGCAATCTGTGCCTCCACGCAAAAGTATCGTCGGACATCGACATACTCCGAGAAGAATACCAATGGTGGGATTCCGTGCTTTGATAGACGCAATGTGTGCACCGTAGCAGTCATAAATCTTTTAGAAGTTGAGTTTTGAGGATATCGCCTGCCGATAGAGAAAATCCAAATGGCAGGCTTAGCAGCAACGCCTGAAATCAATCGACTCAGCCAAAAATCGCCAACAGTCCTGCCTCGCCTAGACTCGATGAGAGTATCTGCCGTCATACTGTCAGCTCGGATTTTTAGGCCATTGACAATCGGTGCGTTGTATCAGTTGCGCACCTACCGTGCTTATGATGTAGGTTAATTCCGTTGACAAGCAGCCGATATGGAACTCAGAAAATTCATCTCTGATTCGCTCTTGCAGATCGTGCAAGGCGTTGTGGACAGCTCCAGTGACATCGCTAGCTTAGGAGGAGCGGTCAGCCCAGCCTACTCAGGCGCCGGCGATGGTCATGTGGGAAGTACGCTGGCCAACGGAAAGCCGGTACATGCCATCGAGTTCGATGTAGTCGTGAGCGTGAGTGCGGGGGCTTCGACTGAAGGACATGAAGTCATTTCGGTCGCATCGGCTCATGCAAAGAGTTCCTCGGCACAGTCCGAGCAAACAGCAGAAACAAGTCGTCTACGCTTTGTTATTCCTTTGCAGCTACCAACTGACCTTGCCTCTCAAAAAGAAGCAGACGATGCCCGCAGGCGCAACAGTGCCGCAATGGGCCGGCGCATGTACAAGCCTATCGTCTAGAGCAACGCCAGCAGCCCCTGAACCGCCCCCCCCAAAACTGCAGCCATCAACGGGCTTTCTAGAAATGTACGCAGCTTGGACTTCGCGTCCGACTTCTGCTCCGGTGAACAATCAGAATTATTGATTGTGGAAATCAGCGTCTGAAGGTTCGCAGTGATGTGCTGTGTGTTGTGATTTCCCACCTGCACATTCGTCGCGTTGATTGTGTAGTTATGGATAGCCGCAAGTGACGCCGCCTGGGCTGCGCTCACCTTTTTTACTGTCACCGTCCAGCAAGCAGGGATCGCACGAAGGCCCGACGAGTAATCGACATCGATCACTTCGTGGTTACGCTCTTGTCCACCGGGAAGAGCCTGAACGATGAAGTCACCCACATCAGCGCGAAAATTTTCCTCGAAGAACGCTAGTGTCTCACCACCGAATTTCGTCTTGAAAGGACCGTGGCGCAGGCCAGATGCATCGATGACATAGGCGTCATCGTTCATCATCTTCTGGAAAGGGTTCATCTTGGTCTTCTCCTTGAGAGAAGACTACAGCAAAAGCGATTGGTCGCAACTAAAGTTATTTACTGCAGAACTTTTCGACCTTCGTTGCGCGCCAAATCCGCGATGCATCTATCCTGCTGGCCGCAGATTCAAGCTCAGCTCGATACCGATAACGCAGCGTGGGGTAGCCAGAGCTCAATCTCTTTCCCCTTCCCTCTCTCTGCAGGTGTGGCTCCCTCGGGCCGCGCAACGCGGCCCGTCGTGCTTCTGGCAAGCACTCTTGCGCCCCCTCTCCTCCCCGTCCGACACTGGCGGCCAGCCGCCATCCGAGCGGCACGGCACGAAGAGATGGAGACGAATCCCGCATGGAAAACCCGCCCACGCCCGAGCGCATGAGCCTGCCCGCGATGGAACCGCTGTCGCCCGGGCTGCGCGGACTGGTCCGCGAACTGCGCCGCGACAGCCCGAACCTCTCGACGCACATGCTCGACACGCTGCGCGGCAGCATTCCCGAGTACGGCGCGCTGGGCCAGGCGCTCGCGCATGACGTCTACCGCGTGGGGCTGCGCAACGCGGAGCTCTGGTACGACGCGCTGCTGATCCGCGACAAGCCGCACGAGGACGACCTGCAATGGATCGGCCGCTTCAGCCAGCGCCGCCACGCGCAGGCGCTCTCGCTGTCGGCGCTGCTGCAGGCCTACCGCACCGGCACGCGCGTCTACATGGACGCGCTGCTCGCGCACGTGCGGCCGCATCCCGCGCTGTGCGACGAGGTGCTGTTCCGCGTCTCGCCCTTCCTGCTGTACTACAGCGACCTGCTGAGCCGCACGGTGAGCGATGCCTACCTGGCCGAGCACACGCGCGAGATGCGCTGGAAGGCGCAGATGCAGGCGCGGCTCGCCGCGGCGGTGTTCGATCCGACCTGGGTCGGCGCCTTCGACGACGCGGCGCAGGCGCTGGGCATCCAGGCCGACCAGCCGCACGTGGCACTGGCGCTGCGGCCGATGCCGCTGGAACCGACGACGCCCGAGGCCGGCGAGCGGGTGCTCGAAGCGGTGGCCGCGGCGGTGCGCGAAGACCTGGGGCCGGTCGCGCTGGCGCTGCATCGCGGCCACTGGGTCGCCTGGCTGCCGGCGCCTCCGGGCGAAGCGGCCGATGCGCGCGAGCGCCGCCTGCTCGCGAGCATCGAGCAGGCCATGCGGCTGCGCCCGAGCATCGAGGCGGCGGGCCTGGGATTGCCTTCGCAGGGTGCCGCGGGCTGGCGCGGCAGTGCCGAGCAGGCGCTGGCCGCGATCGAGATGGGACAGCGCCTGCGCCGCAACGACGCCAGCTTCTGCTATTCCGAATTCGCGCTCGACACGCTGATGCGCCAGTCGACCGAGGTCTCGGCGCTGTGCAACGAGATGATCGCGGCCCTCGCGGCCGAGCCGCCGCTGCTCGAGACGCTCGAGAGCTATTTCGACCACCGGCAGAACCACAAGGCGACCGCGGCCGCGCTCGGCATCCACCGCAACACGCTGCTGCACCGGCTCGCGCACATCGAGTCGTTGCTCGGCGCGCGGCTGGACGACATGGCCTGGCTCTCGCGCATGTACCTCGCGCTGCGCCAGCGCCGCCTGGGCCGCGGCACCCACCCGTCGCTGCACTGAGGACCGGGCACCGCCGCCTTGTGCAGATGCACAGCCCGGCAGGGCACCTTGCCAATGGCGCGCGGCGCAACGCCTCCGTAGAGTGCGCGAGCCGCATTCCAACAACACGACGGAGACGAACACCCATGCCGATGCCCGATCGAGCGCAGGCCCCTGCGCGCCCACCCTTCATCCACCCGACGCGCTGGCGCCTGCTCGCCGGCACGGCGCTGCTGGCCACGATGGCGGCGCTGTCCGGCTGCGGCGGCGGCGGTGGAGGCTCCAGCTTCGGCTTCGCCGGCTTCCCGCCCCCGTCGGGCCCCGGCACCGGCAACCCGCCGCCAAGCGATCCGCCGATGCTCGCGAGCATCGACAGCCAGTTGCCCGCCGACACGGCCACCACGGCGCAGCGCTGCGACTTCCTCGATCCCGCGCACTGCATGCTGCCGTTTCCCAACGACTACTACACGGTGGCCGATGCCAGCACCGACACCGGCCGCCGGCTGAACCTGCAGACGGCCTCGATGCCGCGCAGCGAGGTGGTGCGCAACAAGCCGATCGACACCACCGAATGGAACCGCAACGACGGCTTCTCGCCGGGCGCGATGATCGTGACGCGCGTGCCGGGCGTGGACCTCGCGCGCACCGGCGCGCCGGGCATCGGCGATCTCTCGGCCTCGCTCAAGGCCGACGCGCCCGTGGTGCTGATCGACGCCGACACGCTCGAGCAGAAGCTGATCTGGGTCGAGCTCGACAAGAACAACGTCAGCGCGCCCGATCGCCAGAGCCTCAACATCCGCGTGGCGAAGAACCTCGAATGGGGCCATCGCTACATCGTGGCGATGCGCAACATGAAGGATGCCGCCGGCAAGACCATCGAGGCCGGGCCCGCGTTCCGCATCTACCGCGACCGCCACGAGAGCGCGCTGGGCTTCGTGAACGACCGCCGCGCGCACATGGAGAGCATCCTCTCGACGCTGCAGCGCGCGGGCGTATCGCGAGATCCGCTCTACCTGGCCTGGGATTTCACCGTCGGGTCGCAGCGCAGCATCACGGGCCGCATGCTCGCGATCCGCGATGCCGGCTTCGCGGCGCTCACGGACGGCACGCCCGGCTTCAAGGTGACGACGGTGCAGGACCTGACGCCCGCGCAGGACGCGCGCATCGCGCGCCACATCGAGGGCACGCTCACGGTGCCGAGCTTCGTGGCGGCCCCCACGGCCAGCACGGCCGACATCACACCGGTGATCGCCGCGGTGGCGCCCTACCTGGGCGGTGGCGCGCTGTCGGTGCCGGCCGTCAAGGCCGCCTTCGACACGCTGGGCGACAAGCCGCTGCCGCTGGAGACCTTCCGCTACGCCTCGGCCACGCCGGGCGTGTACGACACGCCGGTGTGGGACGGCCACTCGACGCTCACCGTGCCCTTCATCTGCAACATCCCGCGCGCGGCGCTCAACCCCGACGGCAGCATCAACCCCGCGCGCATCTCGCTGTACGGCCACGGCCTGTTCGGCAAGCCGACCGAGGTCAACGCCAGCAACGTGAAGGACATGAGCAACGAACACAACTTCGTGTTCTGCGCGACCAACTGGTACGGCTTCTCGCAGACCGAAATCGTGCCCTCGGTGTTCGGCTTCTTCGACCTGTCGAACGCGCGCGTGCCCTTCGACACCACGCAGCAGGGCGTGCTCAACATGCTGATGCTGGGCCGCGCGATGCAAAGCGCCAAGGGCTTCGGCAGCAATGCCGCCTTCCAGATGGGCACCACGCCACGCAGCGTGCTCGACACCAGCGAACTGTTCTACGACGGCAACAGCCAGGGCGGCATCCTCGGCGGCATGCTGATGAGCGTGGCGCAGGACATCCACCGCGGCGTGCTCGGCGTGCCCGGCATGAACTACTCGCTGCTGCTCGAGCGCAGCGCGGACTTCCCCGAGTTCGCGACCATGGTCTACGCCGCCTACCCCGACAGCCTCGACCAGCAGTTCATCTTCTCGCTGTGGCAGACGCTGTGGGACCGCGCCGAGGCCAACGGCTACGCGCAGGCGATGACCGACAAGCCGCTGCCCGGCACGCCCGCGCACAAGGTGCTGATGCACGTGGCCTTCGGCGACCACCAGGTCACGATGTGGTCGGCCGAGGTCGAGGCGCGCACCATCGGCGCCAAGCTCTATTGCCCCGCCACCGCCAGCGGCCGCCATCCCGACGCGCTGCCCTACTTCCAGCTCTCTTGCATGGACCTGGGCGCCGGCGGCTACGACGGCTCCGCGATGGTGGTGTGGGACAGCGGTCCGGGCCGCCTGCCGCCCCCGCCGCAGGACAACCTCGCGCCCACGGCCGGCAGCGATCCGCACGAGGATCCACGCGCCACGCCGGCCGCGCGGCAGCAGAAGTCGGAGTTCCTGCGCAGCACCGGCAAGGTGGTCGACGTGTGCGGCGGCGCGCCCTGCCGCTCGGCGGCCTACGCGCCCTGAAGCGGCGGGAGGCGCAGCGAGCCGTCTCCCAGTCTCTTCACGACCGCGCTCCGCGTGTCGTCCCGCGACTGCCCGGCAGTCTCGATGACATGCGGCTCCAGCGCCCCGAGCGCCGCAAACTGCGCATGCAGCTCGCCGATGGGCCCCGGGTCGGTGAGCGTGTCGCCGCCTCGCTCCCGGCAGCGCACGATCGCCTCGTCGAGCACCGGCCGCAGCACCGCGTAGTGAAGCGGCACCGCCAGGCCGCGGAAGGCCGGCAGGAACCAGGGCCCGACGATGCCGTCGACGATGACGAAGAAGCCGGCCCGTGCATAGCCTTGCGCCGCCTCCGCGAGCACGCCCACGACGGCTTCGTTCTGCCGTTGCGCGGCGGGCAGATAGGGCGCGATGGCGCCGCTGCGGATGAAGTGCCAGAAGTCATCGGCATGCAGGTGCACCACGGGTTCGGCGATCGCCGACACGAGGGCGCGCGCGGTGGTGGTCTTCCCCGCGCCGGGCGGACCGGTGAGAACGAGCACGTGGCCTGGCAGGTCGATCATGCGTGTGCGCCCTCGCGGTACGCGAGCGCGGTCTTCGCGGTCCGCGCCTCGCGCGCGAAGCCGCGCTCCGTCGCCTCGCCTCCCTCTCGGTAGTCGCCCGGCGTGCCGCCGGTCCAGCGCCGGAAGGCGCGGTGGAAGGCGGCCACCGTGGAGAAGCCGAGGTCCGAGGCGATCGAGATCAGCGGCTCCGAGCCGCGCGTGAGCCGCTCGATGGCGACGTCGCGGCGCAGCGCGTCCTTGATGTCCTGGAAGGTCGCGCCCTCGGCCTGCAGGTGCCGCACCAGCGTGCGCGCCGACAGGCCGAAGGCGCCCGCCACATGGGCGATGTCGCAGTCCTCACCGAGCCGCGCCTGCAGCCAGCCGCGCACGCGGTGCGCCACGCTGTCGGCGCTCGGCGGCACGAACAGCCAGTCGAGCGGCGCGCGATGCAGCAGCTCGCGCAGCTCGAGTCCGGAGCGGCGGCGCACCGGCCGGTCGAGGTACTTGGGGTCGAAGACCATGGCGGTCACGGGCTGCTCGAAGCGCGCGGGGCCGGGGAACATGAACAGGTAGTCGGCCGCGTCGTCGGGCCGCGCGAAGCCGAAGTCGATGCGCTGCAGTTCGATGCGCGCGCCGATGATCCACGAGCACAGGCCGTGCACCAGCTTCATGTGCAGCTCCTGCACCAGGCGCGCGCTGCGGGCCTGGCGCGGATAGGCATCGATGCGGATCACGGCCTCGTGCTCGTCGCGGTGCAGGGTGAACACCGAGCCGTCGTCGAGCACGCGGTTGAACTGCATCCATCGCTTGATGGCGACCTGCAGGGTGGGTGCATCGAGCATCAGGATGCTCAGCACCTTGAGCGTGCCGCAGCGCAGCGGCCGCGCATAGAGGCCAGGCATCTCGTCGTCCATGTGCAGCGCCACGCTGCGGAACAGCTCGGCGAACTGTTCCTCGGTGATGCGGCCATGCCGCTGCGCGAGCAAGGTGGGCGAGATCGTGGCCAGGTGCAGCATGCCGTGCAGGGTCGGCGCATCGATCGGCAGTCCCTCGAGGAAATCCCTGACGTACGAGATCGGCAAGGTGGGCCGGCCCGCGAAGTTCGATGCAGCGGATCTCGCTGCAGGAGGCATGTGCATGGCGTGATTGGCAAATGAAGTTGGCGCGATCGGAGAACACGGGACCGCATGCGCTGCATAGAGTGAAGCCGACGCCGTGCGGCGAGGGCTCGATCAAGCCGTGCGCGTCGACATCATCCGTCCCACGAAAGAAGAACACCATGAGACAAACGCTCGGTTCGACACGAACCGCGCCGCCGCTTGCGCGGCCGGCACGCATCCTTTCCCTCGGTATCGCCTGCGCGGCGCTGCTGGCCGCCTGCGGCGGCGATGGCGGCGGCGGCGGCGGGGGCTTCATCCCCGTCGTGCCGGCCTCGCCACCGCCCTCGGCACCGGCGGCGCTCGACAAGGCTTCGATCACGGTGCTGTCTTCGAAGCCGCAGTTCGTGAGCGGCGGCGATGCGCTGGTCGAGGTGAAGGCGCCCGCGGGTGCGGCGGCCTCGGGGCTGGAACTCACGCTGAACGGCAAGCCGGTGACGGCCCAGTTCACGGCCGACGCCAGCGGCAACCTGCGCGGCATGGTCAAGGGCCTGGCCATGGGCGCGAACACGCTCGCGGTGAAGGCGAGCGCCGAGGGCCGCGCGTCCTCGAATGCCGAACTGGTGCTCACCAACCATCCCGACACCGGCCCGATCCTCGCGGGCGCGCTGCTCACGCCCTACGAGTGCCGCACCGTCGAATCGAACATGGGCACGCCGCTCGACGCCGACTGCTCGGCGACGCGGCGCTTCGACTACTTCTACCGCACGCCCGCCGGCAGCTTCAAGCCGCTGGCCGATCCGCTCGCGCGCCCGTCCGACCTGGCGCAGACCACGACCATCGAGGGCAAGACGGTGCCCTACATCGTGCGCGTGGACTCGGGCACGGTGGGCCGCACGATCTACCGCATCGCGCTGCTCGACGATCCCACGGCCGAGACCGCGGCGCCCGCCGGCTACAAGCCCGCGGCGGGCTGGAACGGCCGGCTGGTGGTGAGCTTCGGCGGCGGCGCGGGCACGCAGTACAACCAGGGCGTGAACCAGGCCACCGATGCGCTGAGCGACCTGCACCTGTCGCGCGGCTTCGCCTACATGATCTCGACCGAACTCGTGAACGGCCAGCGCGGCAACGCGGTGCTGCAGGGCGAGACGCTGATGATGCTGAAGGAGCGCTTCATCGAGACCTACGGCGTGCCGCGCTGGACCGCGGGCTCGGGCGGTTCGGGCGGCGCGATCCAGCAGTTGGTGATCACGCAGATCTATCCGGGCCTGCTCGACGGCCTGCAGCCCTCGCTGACCTTCCCCGACGGCAGCCTGCATGTGGCCGACTGCCGCCTGCTGGAGAACGTCTACAAGGCCGACACCGCGACCTGGACCAATGCGAAGCGCACGGCGGTCGACGGCTTCACCAACGGCACCTGCCGCGCCTGGGACCTGAGCTTCGTCAACACCATCGTCGCGACCAACGCGCCCGGCTGTGCGCTCAAGGACGTCTCGAAGGTCTACGACCCGATCAACAACCCGACCGGCGCGCGCTGCACCACCTCCGACATGCGCACCAACATCATGGGCCGCGACCCGATCACCGGCTTCGCGCGCAGCCCGCTCGACAACGTCGGCGTGCAGTACGGGCTCGAGGCCTTCAACAAGGGCGCGATCAGCGCCGAGGAGTTCGTGACGCTCAACGAGAAGGTCGGCGGCTACGACAAGGACGGCAAGCCGGTGCCGCAGCGCACCGTGGGCGATGCGCTCGCGCTCGAGCGCGCCTATGCGAGCGGGCTGGTCAACTCGGGCGGCGGCGGGCTGGCCTTCGTGCCGATCCTGCATTCGCGCACCTACAACGACGCCTCGGGCGACATCCATTCGCACGAGCGCGACCTGGTGGTGCGCGCGCGGCTGCAGCGTGCCAACGGCCGCGTCGACAACCAGATCATCTGGGTCGGCCCGCGCACCGGCTATCCGCTGGCCGCGCTGTCGCTCGACGTGATGACGCAGTGGCTCGACGGCATCGCGGCCGACCCGGCGCCGCTGACCACCGACAAGGTGGTGGCGCACAAGCCCCGGGCCGCGGTGGACGCCTGCTTCGACGGCAGCGGCACCAAGTACGAGGAATCGCCGGCCTATGGCGCCACCGGCACCTGCGCGACGATGTACCCGCTGCATGGCGAGCCGCGCCAGCAGGCCGGCGCGCCGCTGGCGAACGACATCAACAAGTGCCAGCTGAAGCCGGTGCTGGCGTCGGACTACGCCCAGACCCTCACGCCCACGCAGCTCGCCCGGCTGCGCACCGTGTTCTCCAGCGGCGTGTGCGACTGGAGCAAGCCGGGTGTCGGGCAGGTGCCGCTGAAGGGCACCTACCAAAGCTACGCGGTCGCGCCGGGCTGATCGGGCAGCCGCGACGAGGCGGCGCGCAGCACGTGGTCCGACAGCAGCCGCGCGGCCTGCTGCAGCCGCTCGAACTGCGCGTCGCCGAGGCTCTGGCGCACCAGGTCGAAATGGCACAGCGTGCCGGCCAGCCGGCCGTCGCCATGGGTCAGCGGCACGCCGTGGTAGGCGATCACCATGCCCTGGTAGGGGCTGCCGTCGAGCAGCCGCTCCTCGCGCGAATCCTCGGTGCACAGGCGGCCGTCGCGCAGCACGAACTGGCAGAAGCTGTTGCCCAGCGGCACCACGGCGAGCTGTTCGGGGCGCGCCTCGCCGAGCTTGTCGACCATGTAGACATTGCGCAGCAGGTCGCCGTCGAGCACGAAGACCGCGGTGTAGCGGTGCGGCACCTCGGCGTTGAGGCAGCGCAGCGCCGCTTGCACGCCGTGTTTCCGAAGCACCTCGCCCAGGTCTTCGGACAGGGCTGCGGCGGCGTCTGACGGGGATTTCATCGCCGAACTGTAGCAAAAAGATTTCATTTTCAGTCAACAGCCCGCCTTGGCACCCGGCCCGGCGCGCTGGCGTGGCGTTCGCCGCGGCGCTTCAGGCGCGCCGTGCCGACGCCGCGTCCTCGGCCAGCGCGGGGCCGTCGTAGGACACGCGGTAGTTGCTCAGTCCCGCGAGGTCGAGCACCGTGAGGCCGCGCTTCTCGAGCCGGATCAGCCCCAGCGCCTGCAGCCGCTGCAGCGCGACGTTCACGCGCTGGCGCGAGACGTTGGCGAGCAGTCCGATCTCGGTCTGCCCCACCTGCAGGTGGCGCGGCGCATCGGGATAGAGCTCGGGATTGAACAGGCTCGCGAGGCAGTTGGCCACGCGCGCGTCGGTGTCGAGCAGGCGCTCGTGCGCGAGCGCGCCGATGAACAGGCTCAGCCGCGCGTTCAGCAGCTCCTGCAGGTAGTGGTTGAAGGGCACGCTGGTCTCGCGTAGCCAGTCGAAGGTGCGGCGCGGCATCAGCGCCACGCGCGTGGGCCGCAGCGCGAACACGTCGTAGCGACGCGCCTCGTGCTTGAACAGCGACCCCTCGCCGAACCACACGCCCGCCGACACGCCCGTGAGCGTCGACACGCGGCCGTCCTCGGAGGCCACCGACATCTTCGCGAAGCCGTCGATCAGCGCCATCCAGTGCTCGACCAGCTGGCCCGCGCCCGCGATGCAGGCACCGCGCGCGTACTGGCGCTCCTGCATGCCGCCCAGCACGCGCTCGAGATCGGAAGAAGAAAGACCGGCCGCCCACCGGGAGCGCCGCACCATGCCTTCGAGGCAGGCCGCGGGCTGCGGGGTATCAGGGATTACCTGTAGCAATTCACGCCTCATCTGTCGTCGCAACGACCGTGGTGCCGCGTGCCGCTCCTTAATCTTTGTGGAGATCGACACCAACACAGGAGACCTCATGTTCGCCATCCCTCACGCCTCGCGCAAGCGGGTTTCTCCGTGGCCGGCCCTTCGCGCCGGCTCCGTCGCGGCACTGGCCATCGCCGCGGCCGCGCTGCTCGCCAGCTGCGGCGGCAGCTCCGACAGCGGCGCGGTGTTCCTGCCGGTCGCGCCGCCGCCGCCGGCCGCGCCGCCGCCCGCCCCGGCCGCCTTCGACGTGCGCACGCTGTCGTCCAGGCCCGAGATGGTGAGCGGCGGCGACACGCTGCTCGAGGTGCGCGCGCCCGAAGGCGTGGCCACCGACAAGGTGCGCGTGAGCCTCAACGGCAAGGACGTGAGCGCGCAACTGAGCACGCGCGACGCCGCCACGCGCACGCTGCGCGGCCTGGTCACGGGCCTCGCCGAGGACCCGGCCTCGGCCACCGGCAAGGACAACCTGATCGTCGTGACCAACGCCGACAAGCCCGAGCAGCGCACCGAACTCAAGCTGGTCAACTACCCGATCACCGGCCCGATCCTCTCGGGCCCGCACATCACGCCCTACGAATGCCGCACGGTGCAGAACGGCCTGGGCGTGGCGCTCGACGCCAACTGCTCGGCCACCACGCAGGTGGTCTGGTACTACCGCAGCAAGGCCGGCAGCTTCAAGCCGCTGGCCGACCCGACCGGCACGCGTCCGGCCGACCTGGCCGACACCACCACCAACGACGGCGTCACCGTGCCCTACATCGTGCGCGTGGAGTCGGGCACCATCAACCGCGGCGTGTACCGCCTCGCGGTGCTCGACAACCCGGCGAAGGACGCGCCCGCCACCTGGAAGCCCGGCAAGGGCTGGAACAGGAAGCTGGTGCCCTACTTCGACTGCTGCGGCTCGGCCCAGTACAACCAGGGCGTGCACCCGATCGAGTCGATCCTCGACCCGATCGCGGACATCTACCTGTCGCGCGGCTTCGCCTTCTTCAACTCGACCGAGCTGTGGAACAACCAGCACGCGAACCCGCACCTGCAGGGCGAGACGCTGATGATGATCAAGGAGCACGTGATCGAGGAATTCGGCGAGGTGCCGAAGTGGACCGCGGGCATCGGCGGCTCGGGCGGCGCGATCCAGCAGTACCTGATCGCGCAGCTCTATCCGGGGCTGCTGGACGGCATCCAGCCGATCGTCTCGTTCCCCGAGACGCTGATGCCCGAGGTGATGGAGTGCCGGCTGCTCAACAACGTCTACGGCCTCGACATGGCGACCTGGACGCCGGCCAAGAAGGTCGCGGTCAATGGCTTCAACCAGGGCACCTGTGACAACTGGGACGCGTCTTTCGCAAGCATCATCAAGTCCGACAACGCGGTGGGCTGCGGCTTCCTCGAGCCCGGCAATGCGGCCAACGTGTTCAACCGCGCGACCAACCCGAACGGCGTGCGCTGCGACCTGTTCCAGACCAACGTCAACCTGCTGGGCAAGCGCCCGGGCACGCAGGAGGCGCGTCGCCCGATCGACAACATCGGCGTGCAGTACGGCCTGGCCGCGCTCAACAAGGGCACGATCTCGGTGAAGGAGTTCCTCGATCTCAACGAGAAGGTCGGCGGCTACGACCGCGACGGCAACGTGCAGGCGGCACGCTCGCAGGCCGATGCCGGTGCGCTCGAGGCGACCTATTCGGGCGGCTTCAAGAACAGCTTCTCGGGCCCGGGCCTCGCGAACATCCCGATCATCACGCAGCGCGGCAATGCCGATGCGACCGGCGACATCCACGACACGCTGCAGGACCTGATCATCCGCGCGCGGCTGCAGCGCGCCAACGGCCGCAGCGACAACCAGATCATCTGGACGCTGGGTTCGTCGACCTCGATCCTCAGCTACGTGGGCGATTCGATCGACCTGATGAACAAGTGGCTCGACAACATGGCGGCCGACAGTGCCGCGGCCTCGACCGACAAGGTGGTGCGCAACAAGCCCGCGGGCGCCAACGATGCCTGCTGGGACAAGAGCAACAAGCGCATCGACGAGGTCGCGTCGCAGGACCCGGCCGCGAAGTGCAACGTGGTCTATCCGCGCTTCAGCACGCCGCGCATCGTGGCCGGTTCGCCGCTCGTGAACGACGTGCTCAAGTGCCAGCTCAAGCCGGTCGCGATGGCCGACTACACGGCGACCTTCAGCGGTGCCGAGGAGACGCGGCTCAAGACCATCTTCCCGGCCGGCGTGTGCGACTGGAGCAAGCCGGGCGTGGGGCAGCAGCCGCTGAAGGGCAGCTACCTGCGCCTGCCGCTGAACTGACGGTTTCATGATGGGGATTTCAGGGCTCTTCGGAGCCCCTTTTTCTTGGCGCGGCGCGGGGCTTTCGCGCGATAGGAATTCCCCATCCGCGCCGGCTTCGGAGAAGGACTTTCAACTGTACGTTCATACAGTACTTCTCTAGAATGCCTCGTCTCCAAGAACAACTTCGAGGCGACCGCATGACCACCGCCAATCCGCCCGCAGCCGCTGCGCGCATCCTCTTCTTCTCACGCCCCGCGCAGACGCAGCCCGCCCCGCGGCTGCGCGCCACGGGACGCCTCTCGACCTGGCCGTTCCGCGTGCTGCGGCACAACGAACAGGGCGATCCGCACGACATCAAGGCGCAGGCTGCGCGGGTGTTGCGGACGACGGCGCAGCAGTGGTGGCCGAAGGAGGACTGAATCGCTCAGCGTTCGAAAGTGAAAGAACGGCATCCGGCGGGATCCACGCCGTGCGCTCGCCTCACGCCACCGAACCGGTAACCATTGCGCCGGCCCCTCGGACCTCAGACCAGCAGGTCCTGCACGTCCTCATCGAACCCCGCCATCGGCTGCGCCTTCGCGAGCGCCAGCCACACCGCGAACGGAATGCGCTCGAAGCTGCGATGCACCGCGGCACGCGCGACCACGAGGCGTTCGCCCTCGAGCACCATCACGCCGCATTCGGCCGGCACCTCCTCGGGCGTGGCGATGCAGCGGCCGCGCGCGTCGTTGCCCAGCACGTACCAGCACTCGCCGCCGAGGTCGAGGTAGGCCGCGCGCTTGTCGGGCTTGCGCAGGTCGCCCAGCAGGTCGGCGCGGCTCACCTTCACCTCGTGCACGATCGGATGCGCATAGGCCTCGACGCTGGTGTTGCGGATCGAGAAGACATCGGGCCTGGCCATGCACCAGCGCGCCTTGCCGCCCTCTTCCGCCGGCGGCAGCTTCGCGCGCAGGCTCAGGCCGCGCCAGGCGATGCGGCCGCCGCGCGTCATCTCGCGCGCCACGCGTTCGACCAGCGCCTCGTGCGGCGACAGCGCCGCGCGGTTGATCGTGAGCGTGGTGGCGATGCGCGCGAGGCCGGCATCGGTCACGCGCAGGGTCTCGTGGCCCTGCGCCGACCGCACGCGCTCGAGGAAGCCGCCCGCGAGCAGTTCGACCTCGACCGCGTCGCAGCAGGGCCAGCCGGCCGAGCGGTACATCTCGCGCAGGCGCCGCGCATGCAGCTTGCCGAAGGGCACGCTGCCCGAAGCCGTGGCAATGGCCAGCGAGGCCGCGAGCGACACCGCGATCTGCATCGGCGGCTCCTGCACCGGCGGCGGAAAACCGGGATCGGTCACGGGCGGCATCGCGGGCGGCGGATCGCCCTCGGGCGGCGGTCCGGGCGGCATGACGGGCGGTGGCGGCACCACGGGCACGTCGGGCGCGGGGGGTGGCGGACCGATGGGCGTGGCGACGATGGGGTCGAGGGCGAGTGCGGACATGGTGAGGAACAGGTTAGCGAAATCCGGTGGATGAGGCGAGGACTCGAACGAACGGTTGCGATCGGTTGCAGAGACGGACGGAACGCGCGGATGCGGTCATCGCGTCAATGGAAATCCCGGCTGCTGTTGCTCTGCGCGAGCCGGCCCATCAGCGGCGTCAGGTCCTTGAAGCCGGTGGCGATCAGGTGCTGCACCTTGCCGCCGCTGTCGTCGTCGCGCTGCCAGGTGCCCTGCACCGCGAGCAGGTGCGATTTCAGGAGCGGCTCGCGCCAGGCCTCGATCACGTGGCTCCAGACGATCACGTTGACGTTGCCGGTCTCGTCCTCGAGCGTGACGAAGATGGTGCCGTTGGCGGTCTGCGGCCGCTGCCGGCCCTTGACGATGCCGCAGGCGCGCACCACGTGGCCGCTGGGCATGGCGCGCAATTGCTCGGCGCTCAAAAGGTTCATGCGCGCCAGCCGCGGGCGCAGCAGCGCGAGCGGATGGCGCCGCAGCGTGAGGCGCATCGACGCATAGTCGCCGACGATCTCCTCGCCCTCGGGCGCCGCGGGCAGCGCCAGCGCGTCCTCGTGGATCGGCACGCCCTTGAGCAGCCCCGGCGCGCGCCGTTGTGCCGTCGCATCCCACATCTGCTGGCGCCGATGGCCCGACAGCGAGATCAGCGCATCGGCCGCGGCCAGCGCCGCCATGTCCTTGCCGTCGAGCTCGGCGCGCAGCGCGAGGTCCTCGGTGCTGGTGAAGGCCTGTTGCGCGCGGGCTTTGAGCAGACGCTCGGCACCGCCCTGGCTGAGGCTCGCGACGCGGTTCAGGCCCAGTCGCACCGCGGGCTGGTCGTCGTGGCCCAGGCGCTCGGCATAGCGCATGTCGGTGCCCGGCGGCACGCGCGGCGCATCGGCCGCGCGCGGCTCGAGCGTGGTGTCGATCCCGCTGCAGGTCACGTCGACCGGCCGCACCTCCACGCCATGCCGGCGCGCGTCCTGCACCAGCTGCGAGGGGCTGTAGAAGCCCATCGGCTGCGAGTCGAGCAAGGCGGCGAGGAAGCAGGCGGGCTCGTGGCACTTGAGCCAGCTGCTGACCGTGACCAGCAGCGCGAAGCTGGCGGCGTGGCTTTCGGGGAAGCCGTAGTCGCCGAAGCCGAGGATCTGCTTGAAGATGGCTTCGGCGAATTCGGCCTTGTATCCGTTGCCGGTCATGCCCTGCACGAGCTTGTCGTGGAAGCCCTCGAGTCCGCCCTTGCGCTTCCACGCGGCCATGGCACGGCGCAGCTGGTCGGCTTCGTCGGCGGAGAAGCCGGCCGCGATCATCGCGATCTGCATCACCTGTTCCTGGAAGATCGGGATGCCCAGCGTGCGCTCCAGCGCGGGCTTCAGATCGTCCTTCTCGTAGACGATGGGCAGGCCCTTGGCCACGCGTTCGCGCTGCTTGAGGTAGGGATGCACCATGCCGCCCTGGATCGGCCCGGGCCGCACGATCGCGACCTCGATCACCAGGTCTTCGTAGCTGCGCGGCTTCAGGCGCGGCAGCATCGACATCTGGGCGCGGCTCTCGATCTGGAACACGCCCACGGTGTCGGCATCGCAGATCATGTCGAACACCTTGGCATCGTCGCTCGGGATCTGGTGCATCTGCCTGGACCAGCCCCGCCAGCGGTTCATGTGGTCGAGCCCCCGCCTGATCGCGCTGAGCATGCCGAGCGCGAGCACGTCGACCTTGAGCATGCCCATGGCCTCGAGGTCGTCCTTCTCCCACTGGATGACCGAGCGTTCCTTCATCGAGGCCTTCTCCACCGGCACCAGCCGCGTGAGCTTCGTGTGCGTCAGCACGAAGCCGCCGACGTGCTGGCTCAGGTGGCGCGGAAAGCCGCGCAGGCGCCGCGTCATCTCGATCCACTGCACGAGCTTCAACGCGTCCTCCCGCACGCCGACACGCGCGCAGGCCGCATTCAACTGCTCGCCGAGCACGGTCTCGTCGAACCAGTAGTGGTCCTTGGCGAACTCGTCGATCAGCCGCTCGTCGATGCCGATGGCCTTGCCCACGTCGCGCAGCGCGCTGCGCGCGCGGTAGCAGATGACGACCGCGGCGATGGCGGCACGCTCGCGGCCGTACTTCTTGTAGATGTACTGGATGACGTCTTCACGCCGCTGGTGTTCGAAATCGACATCGATGTCGGGCGGCTCGTTGCGGTGCCGGCTCAGGAAGCGCTCGAACAGCAGCGTGCCCTTGTCGGGGTCGATCGCGGTGATGCCGAGGCAGAAGCACACCGCGGAGTTGGCCGACGAGCCGCGACCCTGGCAGAGGATCTTCTGCGACTGCGCGAACTTCACGATGTCCTCCACCGTGAGGAAGAACATCTCGTACTTCAGCTCGACGATCAGTGCCAGCTCCTTTTCGACCTGCTCGCGCACCTTGTCCGGAACGCCAGCGGGATAGCGCAGCGCGGCGCCTTCCCAGGTCTTGCGCCTCAGCGTTTGAACGGGGGTTTCGCTGGAACCGAGGGTCTCGAGCGGGTACTTGTAGTTCTCCCTGATCACTCCCGGATCGAAGCGGCACCGGTCCGCCACCACCAGCGTGTTCGCCAGCATGTCGCGCAGATAGATCTCGGCCAGCCGCATGCGCTGCCGCAGATGCCGCTCGGCATTCGACTGCAGCGCGAAGCCGCACTCGGCCACGGGCCGCCCCACGCGCACGGCCGTCAGCACGTCCTGCAGCGGCTTGCACGAGCGCGCATGCATGTGCACGTCACCGGCCGCCACCAGCGGCACACCGGCCTGATCGCTCGCCTGGACCAGTCCGACGAACCACAGGTCGTCGTCGAGCTCGTTGAACAGCTCCAGCGCCACCCAGAGGTTGTCGCCATAGAGCGCCTTCGCGGCCATCAGGTCTTCGTGCAGCGTGGCGGTGTCCAGGTCCTGGCCCGGAGGGCGGTGCGGCACGAACAGGATCTGGCAACGCTGCAGCGATGCCACATCGCTCTCTTCCCAGCTCACGCGGTACTCGCCCTTGGGCAGTTCGGTGGTGCGCGCGGCGGTGATGAATTCGCAGAGGTTGCCCCAGCCCTCGGTGTCGTTCGCGATCGCCACGAGCTTGAAGCGCTCGAAGCGGAACTCGCTGCCGAACAGCAAGCGGAAATCGGGGTTGCGCGGGATCGGCGGCTCCTCGGGATGCTTCTTCTCGTAGTCGGCGAGCTTGCGCTCCATGTCGCGCAGGCAGACAAAGGCCCGCACGATGCCGGCCACCGAACATTCGTCGGTGATGGCCAGTGCCGAATAGCCGAGCTGATAGGCCCGGTCCACCACCTCCTCGGGCGTCGACGCCCCGCGCTGGAAGCTGAAGTTCGTGAGGCAGTGCAGCTCGGCGTAGCCCGGCAGCGTCGCTACCGGCGCGGTCCTCGCGGGCGCCGGCAGCGCATGCACCTGTGCCGGCTGGCGGTTGCGCATCTGCCTGTCGCTGAGTTCAGGCATAGAAGCCCTGCAGGTACCAGCGCACCTCGCCCGCGGAAAAGCGCGCCAGCGGCCGCTCGCGGAAGATCCACAGCAAGCCGGCCTCGGGGCTTTCGGCCACGTAGTAGTCGCGCATAGCGGGCTGCCCGCCCTCCTCCTCGCCGCCCCACCAGCCCGCCTCGACGCGCTGCGGCCCGATCAGCCTGCTCAGCGGACCGCCATAGCAGGGGCGCTCGCCGTCCATCTCGAGCAGCAGGGGCTGGGGCAGCAGCCAGGGCGGATAGATGGCATCGGGCTGGGAGGCCTCGGCCTGCGCTTCCTTGCGGGCCCTGGGCGGCGCGGCGCGGTCCGGCTGCACGCTGCGCAGCGCCGGCTGCCAGGTCTGCGTGTGTCCGGCACGGTGATCCGCCCGCGCCCGCGGCACCAGCACCTGCATCGCCCCCAGCCGCACGCTCAGCCGCTCGACCATCTCGTGCAGCCTGTCGCCCTTGCGGTTGTCCTCCGGCAGAAAACTGGTGCTCGCCCCGGCCCACGGATCGGTCTCGAGCGAGCGCAGCTTGAGCCAGCTCGCGGGCGCGGCGAGCGTGGCGAGAGCAAGCTTCTCGGACAGCAGGCGGCGCAGGTGCGCGAGGTCCTGCGTGGGCTCGGCGGTGCGCACCGCGACCTGCTGGGTCGGCGGCAGGTTCACGCCGTTGAAGCGCTTGAGGTCGAGCGTCCACTCGAGCTCGAGCGCGCGCGCGCCGCGCTGGCGCGCACGCAGCCAGATCTGCAGCGCCGACAGCAGCCGGTTGGCCGACCACATGAGTTCGGGCGCGGTCTCGGCCAGCGCGGGCAGCTCGAGCTTCTGCTCGAACACGTCGGGCAGCGTGAGCCAGGCATGGCTTTCGGGGCGCAGGCCCCAGGCGATGTCGAGCGCGGCGCGCAGCTCGGCGCCGAAGCGCCGCGAGAGCCCGCCGCGCGGCAGCGCCGCCACCTCGCCCCAGCTGCGGCAACCGAGCCGCGCGAGCGCATCGAGGTGCCCGCGCGCGGCGCTCAGGGTGTCGAGCGGCAGGCCGGCGGGAATCTCGGGCGGCCGCTTCTCGTCGCGCACGAACAGCCGCAGCCGCGCCAGCGCCTCGAGGCTGGTGGCGCCCTGCGCGCCGCGCAGCGCGGCGGCGGCGGGCGCGGGGTTCTCGTTGAGCAGTTGGCGCATCAGCGAGGAACGCCCGCCCCACAGGCGCTCGCAGGCCGAGACCTCGAGCATCAGCGCCTCGTCGAGCCAGCAGACGTGCGGCGTGTAGCGCAGCGCCCACCAGCCCAGCGCCTCGGGCGTGGGCATGGCATCGGCGGCGGCCGCGGCGGCACCGGCCTCGGCCTGCGCCTCAAGCGACCACTGCAAGGCGATCCAGTGCATTGGCGCCTCCTGCCTTCCATGCGTCGATGCGCACCACGTTGGCGGCCGGCGGTGCGTCGACGACCGCCTCCACCGCAACCACGCCCTGCTGCTGCGCGCGCAGCTTGCGCCGCAGCCGCGCGGCCGCGAGCAGCGCCGCCATGCGTTCGCCGCGCGCCGGCAGCAGCACCGGCGCGGCCAGCGGCGGGCCGCGGCGCTTGAGGATGTGCAGTTCGATCTGCGCCGGGTCGGCCTCGCAGCGCGCGATGCGCAGCCGCAGCCGCGCGGGCGAGGCCGACTGCGCCACCGACTCGGGCCGGCAGACGAACAGCAGCGCCTCGTGCTGCGCGGCCGCGAGCTGCAGCCGCCGCAGCTCGCCCACGCGCGCCTGCGGCAACCAGGCCAGCACCGCCCCCACCTCGGCGCAGCGCAGCGCCTGCTCGCAGGCCCACAGCCGTGCGGCCGCGGCCTCGCTGCGCACCCAGATCAGCGCCTCGGGCCGCAGGCCATGGGCCGCGAGCGAGGCGCCGAAGGGTTCGCGCGGCGGGCCGATCAGCACCACGGGGCCGCCGCGCGCCGCCACCGACTGCACCAGCGCGGGCAGCAGCAGCCGCCAGACATGGTCCTCGGGCGCGGCCTGCAGCAGCTCGCTCATGGCGCCGACCGGCCAGCCGCCCCCCGGCAGCTGCGCGTCGAGCGCGGCATGGCCGGTGCCGACGACCTGCGCGTCGGCGCTGCCGAGCTCGTCGGCATGCCAGACGCCGCGGCCGGCGGCGGGAGAGAGGGAGGCAAGTGAAGGAAGGCCCATGATGGAACTGTTAACTGTATTTTTATCCAGTATTTCCAGGGTTCGCAATCGGGGCGGCAAATTTCTTTGCGGGGCCCTCTCTCCCATTCCAATCACTCATGCGTTGGCGCCAAGATCTCGTTTGAAGCCCCGCGCCGAAGCCGCTTCAATGAGGCCACGAAGAATGGTCCTCGTGGCCGTGGCGGATGGGCCGCCGCGGCCAGCAGCGGGCCATGTCCCAGGAGCCCCAGGAATGCACGCCACCCTTTCCCATTCCCCACCCGCCGGCTCGGCCATCGCCGCGGCGGCGCTGCCCGCCAGCGGCGACATCGAGGCCGGCCTCAACTATCTGCGGCCGACCGCGCTGCGGCCCTACAGCTACGCCTTCACGCCGCCGCCCGGCCTGCCCTGGGAAAGCGGCGAGTACGAGCGGATCGCGATGCCGATCGCCGATGCCCGCGGCCGGCCGACCCACATCGAGCGCGAGGGCTTCGAGCTGCGCGAGGCGCCCACGGCGGTCGCCGACTTCCTCGACGATGCCGAGGTCCGGGCCGTCTACTACCCCGAGCTGGCCGCGCTCGCGCTCGCGGTCACCGGCGGCGCGCGCGCCCACGTGTTCGACCACCTGGTGCGACAGCGCGAGCCCGAGCGCACCGCGCTGAACTTCGGCCGCGGCAAGACCGACGGCAAGGCCGCCGCCAACGGCCGCATCCACAACGACTACACCGAGGAATCGGGCCGGCGCCGGCTGGCCCTGGTGCTCGCGAGCGCGGCCGAGGCCGCGGCCGTGCGGCGCTACTGCATCGTCAACATCTGGCGCTCGATCGCCGGTCCGGTGCTCGACACCCCGCTGGCCGTCTGCGATGCGCGCACGGTGATGGCGCGCGACCTGGTGAATGCCGAGGTGCGCTATCCGAAGCGCACCGGCGAGATCTACCTCGCCACCCATGCCGCCACCCACCGCTGGTCGTACTTCTCGCGCATGGACCGGCACGAGGCGCTGGTGTTCAAGCAGTACGACGCGCAGCTCGGCGGCGTCGCGCGCTTCACGCCGCACGCGGCCTTCGACCATCCGCTGGCGCCGGCCGATGCCCCGCTGCGCGAGAGCATCGAGGCGCGCTGCCTGGTGGTGTTCGAGTGAGAAAGGCCATCGCCATGAACGCACCCACGCTCGACTTCTGGTTCGACTTCGGCAGCAACTACAGCTACCTCAGCGCGATGCGCATCGAGGAAGCCGCCGCCGCGCACGGCGTCGCGCTGCGCTGGCAGCCCTTCCTGCTCGGGCCGGTGTTCCGCGCGCTGGGCTGGGAGACCTCGCCCTTCGTGCTGCAGAAGGAAAAGGGCGACTACGTCTGGAAGGACATGGTGCGCCAGTGCCGCAAGTACGGCCTGCCCTGGCAGCGGCCCAGCAATTTCCCGCGTGCCGCCGTGCTGCCGCTGCGCATCGCGCTGGCCGGCGCCGGCCAGCCGTGGATCGGCGAGTTCTGCCGCCGCACGATGCGGCTGAACTTCGCCGAGGACCGCGACATCGACGCGCCCGAGACCATGGCCCGGCTGCTCGCCGAGATGGACCTGCCCGCGCACCGCGTGATCGACGAGGCGCTGTCGGACGCCAACAAGCTGCGCCTGCGCCGCCAGACCGAGACCGCGATGGAGAAAGGCATCTTCGGCGCGCCCACCTTCTTCGTGGGCGAGGAGATGTTCTGGGGCAACGACCGGCTCGACGATGCGCTGGCGTTCGCCCGCGGGCAGGCCGGCGCCTGAACCCACGGGCTCAGCGCGGCGCGGAACCCTTCGCTTCGGCCACCAGCCACTCGGCCACGTGCCGCACTTCCTCGCGCGGCTGCGGCTCGGCCTGGATCAGCCAGTAGGCATGGCCCGAGGGCTGGGCCGGCAGCGCGGCCTCCACGCGCACCAGCCGCCGGTCGTCGAGCAGCGGCTGGATCAGCTCGAGCCGCCCGAGCGCCACGCCCTGCCCCGCCATCGCGGCCTGGATCAGCTGGTCGTACTGGTTGAAGCGCAGCATGCCGCGCGGCTTCGCGTCGGCCCAGCCGGCCGCGGCCAGCCAGTCGCGCCACTGCAGCCAGGGCCGCTGCGCATCGTCGAACTCGAGCAGGTTCAACGCCGCGATCGCCTCGGCCGAGGCCAGCGGCGGCAGCGCCAGCGAGGGATGCGCCACCGGCGCCACCGTTTCGCCGAACAGCCGCACCGCGCCCGCCGGCGCCAGCGCGGGCGTGGTGTAGCGGATCGCGAGGTCGATGCCTTCGTTGCGCAGGTCGGCCACGCGGTTGTTGGCCGACACGCGCACGTCCACGCCCGGATGGATGTCCTGCACCCGACTGAGCCGCGGCAGCAGCCACAGCCCCGTGACGCCGATGCTCGCGCTCAGCGTCACCGGCCGCTGCGCGCCGGTGCGGCCGATCTCGCCCATCACCTCCTGCAGCTGCTGCACCACCGCGTCGGCGCTGCGGAACAGCCGCTCGCCCTCGGGCGTGAACGAGATCGAGCGATGGCCGCGCACCAGCAGCTTCACGCCGAGCTGCGCCTCGAGCGCATGCACCTGCTTGCTGACCGCCGACTGCGTCACGCACAGGTCCTGCGCCGCCAGCGAGATGCTCATGCGCCGCCCCACCGCGACGAAGCCGCGCACGAGGTCGAGCGAGGACAGGCGAACGAGCGGAAGCGGCAGGCCCATGGCGAGTGCGGCGAGTGCGGCGAGTGCGGCTGAATGGCGAGGGTGGGATGGGATTGGAGCACAGCCACCCCCTTCGTGTCTTCGGTTCGGCGCGCCCGGCTACCGCCCGAGCGCCGCCACCCCATCCGCCACCGCCTTCAGCGACTGCGAGAAGGCCCGCGCCGCCGGCGTGAGCGCCGCGGGGTCGCGCATCAGCAGCGACACCCGCACCTGGGGCAGCCTGTCGGCGACCTGCAGCGCAATCAGCCCGCGCGCCGCCGCCGCATGCCTGAACAGCGAGGTCGCGGCCAGGGTCAGCGCGCCGGATTTCTTCACCAGCGTGATGCCGAGCTGCCACGAATGGCAGATCACGATGTCGCGCGGCGGCGGCAGGCCGGCCGCGGCGAAATGGCGGCGCAGCAGCTCGACGCCGTACCAGGGCACCACCCACATGGCCTCGTGCAGCTTCGCCATCGAGCGCACGCGCGCGAGCGGATGCCTGGCGCCGGCGACCACGGCCAGCGGGAATTCGAGCAGCAGCTCGCGGTGCACGCCGTCATCGGCATCGGGCGCGAGTTCGCCGAGGATGGCGAAGTCGAAGTCGCCGCGGCTCCAGAGGCCCTTCACGTCGGCGCCGCTGAGTTCCTGCAGCTCGAGCGCGACGCCTGGCCACTTGCGGCGGAAGTCCTGCAGCGCATCGGGCAGCAGCCGCTCGACCGCGAAGGAACTGAAGGCAACGCGCAGCAGGCCGCCGGCACCGTCGCGCAGCTGGGCGATCTCGTCCTCGGCGCGGCGCACCTCGTTGGCCAGCAGCCGCGCGCGCTGGAGCAGGGCCTCGCCGATCACGGTGAGCGACACGCCCTGGGCGCTGCGCACCAGCAGCTGCGCGCCCACGCTCTGCTCGAGCTCGCGCATCGCATAGGTCATGGCGGGCTGGGTGAGGCCGGCCACGCGCGCCGCGGCGCGGATGCTGCCGGCCTCGGCGATCGCTTCGAAGATCTTCAGATGGCGCAGGTTCATGGGAGGACGAGGAAATGGGGGTGATCAGGGATTTTGATCGCCCTGGAGTTTTTCGAGTCTTTTCCGATGCGCCGGCTTTCGCTAAGGTCGGCCGCCTCGACACCTCCCTTCATCCTCCTTTCGCATCCACCCATGAAACTCCGCTCCCGCTTCGCCCTGCTGATGCTCTCCGGCAGCCTCCTCCACGTCGCAGCCTCGGCCCAGACCGCGCCGGCGCCCGATGCCGGCAATGCGTTGACGGCACGCGCGCTGGCGCTCGCCGATGCCTCCGAGGCGCAGGTGATCGAATGGCGCCGCCATGTGCACCAGCATCCGGAGCTGTCGTACCAGGAGGTGCAGACGGCCGCCTACATCGCCGCGGCGCTCGCGAAGATGCCGGGCATCGAGGTCCAGACCGGCGTCGCCAAGACCGGCATCAAGGCGGTGCTGCGCGGCGGCAAGCCCGGGCCGGTGGTGGCGCTGCGCGCCGACATGGACGCGCTGCCGGTGGCCGAGCGCAACGAACTGCCGTTCCGCTCGACCGTGAAGGCGCCCTGGCTCAACAGCGACGTGCCGGTCTCGCACGCCTGCGGCCACGACACCCACGTGGCGATGCTGCTGGGCGCGGCCCAGGCGCTGTCGAAGGTGCGCGACGAGCTGCCGGGCACGGTGGTGTTCCTGTTCCAGCCCGCCGAGGAACAGGGTCCGGGCCCGGTGGCCAGCGGCGCGCCCGCGATGGTCAAGGCCGGCGTGCTCGACAACCCGAAGGTCGACGTGGTGATGGGCCAGCACATCAGTGCGCGCGCGCCCTCGGGCACCATCAGCTACCGGCGCGGCAGCCTGATGGCCAGTGGCAACGTGTTCAAGATCGCGCTCAAGGGCAAGGGCGGCCACGGCTCCTCGCCCTGGACCGCGAAGGACCCCACGCTGGCCGCGGCCGAGATCGCGCTGGCGCTGCAGAACATCGTGAGCCACCAGATCGATCCGCTCGACGGCCCGACCGTGGTGACCGTGGGCCTGCTGCAGAGCGGCAACCGCGTCAACATCCTGCCCGACACCGCCGAGATCGCCGGCACCGTGCGCTCGCTGTCGCAGAAGAACCAGAAGACCGCGCACGACGCCATCCGGCTCAAGGCGCAGAAGATCGCCGAGAGCCACGGCCTCACGGCCGAGGTCACGATCGACACCGGCTACGAGGTGCTGGTCAGCGATCCGGCCGCCACGCAGGCCGTGACGCAGGCGCTCGAGACCGCGGCCGGCCCGGGCAAGGCGCGCGAGTCGCAGCCGAGCATGGGCTCGGAGGACTTCGGCTCCTTCGGCAAGAACATCCCGATCGTGTTCTGGCACCTCAATGCCTCGCCCTTCGCCGACCGCAACGGCGCGCCCAACCATTCGTCGGAGTTCGTGATCGACGAGTCGGCGCTGCGCGTGGGCGTGCGCGCGCTGGTGGGCAGCACGCTGGCGTACATGAACCGGCCGGCCGGCGGGGCCGCGGGGGTCAAGGTCTCGCAGGCGCAGTGAAGACCGCGCCGCGCGTCAGTTGTCCTTGACGATCTTCCAGCTCTTGCCCTCGTCCGCGGAACGCAGGATCAGGTTGTCGGGCAGGAAGGCGATCAGCGAACCGTCGGAGCGGTCCACCATCATCTGGCGCACGGCGTGCGGCCCCGTGACGCTCGGCGAGCTGCCGGTGTGCGTCCAGCTCCTGCCGCCGTCGCGGGTCGTCATCAGGCCCATCGCGCCGGGCATGAACCCGGGCGCGATCGGCGCCACCGCATAGGCGGTCTGGCGGTCCTTGAAGGCGATGGTCACGACGAAGCGGCTGGTGTTGAGATCGGTCCAGGTCTGCCCCCAGTCGGGCGACAGCATGGTGGACTTGGTGAAGATCGCCGTCTGCGACACCAGGGTGCCGTCGGGCAGCGCGTTCACGTCGAGGGTGGACTGGCCATTGCTCGAGCGCGTCAGCGTGCGGCCGTCGGTGGCGTGGAGGTCGCCGTTGGGCATCATCACGCCGGCCCGCTCGGGCGTGCCGAAGGCCATGCTGCGCATCCACGGGATGTTGATCGAGCGGGTGTCGGAGAACTCGCCGAGCTTGCGCCACCCGGCGGCCGGGTCGGCGGACGCGTAGACCTTCCACTGGCTGTCGCTGCGCGAGATCACCACCAGGCTGCCGTCGCGCATCGGCTGCGCCAGCTGGATCAGGCCGTCGTCGGGCGGCAGCAGGTCCTTCCAGGTATCGCCCTCGTCGGTCGACAGCCGCAGCAGGCCCTCCTCGCCGGCCACCAGCAGGCCGCCGCGGTACGGCCGCACCGACAGCACCTCGCGCCAGGTCTTCGCGTCGATCTCGCGCCAGCGGCTCTCGCCGCTCTTGCGCCACAGCACCTTGCCGAGCTTGGCGCCGGCCATGAACTCGCCGTCGGCGGTCTGTGCCAGGCCGTGCCAGGCGGACGCGAGCCGCTTGAGCTGCGGCGCCAGCGCGGCGCGGCGCTGCAGGTCGGGCGTGTAGATGAAGCCGTGCTGCGGACGATCGCGCGTCTGCGCCGCGAGCGCGGGATAGAGGGTCTCGAAGGTCTTCTGCAGCTCCTCCTCCGGCCGCACGTAGGCGACGACGAAGCGCGTGCCCCCGCGCGGCTGGATCAGCAGGGTGCCGAGCAGCGTGACCTCGTTGCGCACCACGTCGAAGCTGCCGAACTTCGCATCGATGGGGAAGGTGTAGCTCATGTTGCCCGAGCCGCCGGCCGCGTGCTTGATGATGTAGCGGCCCGGCGCGACCATGCCGCTGAACACGGCCGTGGTGTAGGTGGAATGGCGCGTGCGCTGCAGCACCACCATGTCCTGGCCGGTCTGTTTCTCGCCGGGCTCCAGCACGCGCTGCAGATGCAGGGTCCACAGCGTTTCGGCCGGGTCGTTCTCGCCGGGGCTGTTGGTGATGAGCTTCATCACCACGGCACCTTCGTGGCCGGTCAGGGTCTGCTGCGGGGCGATCGGCGGCGCGACGCAGGCGGCCAGCAGGGCCGCGGCCAGCAGCAGCACGCATCCGCGCAGCAGGCGGACGATGGTTCGGGGGAGCGGGTTCACGTCGTGTCTCTCTTGTTGGAATGGTCTTGCGGGATGGCGCCGGCGGATCGATCGATCGACGGCCGGGCGGCAGGCCCTCCACCTGCGGACGCGCACGATACATTCGGGAACATCCGCGGGCAATCCACCGGACGAAGGTGTTGCTTCGGCGCCAACCGGCGGGCCCGCTGCGCGATCCGGGGGGCGGTGCTATCGTCGATGTCACCCTCCCCCCATGAAGTCCCCCGGCCCGACGCCTTCCTCGCGGTCCGCGTTCGCGGTGCCGATGCATCGCGGGCGCTTCCTGCGCCTCGCCGCGGCCCTGCCCGCGAGCGCCGCGCTGGCCGCCTTCGCGCAGCGGCCCACCGGGCCCACGCCCCCGCCGACCATGAACACCCGCCCCATTCCCTCCACCCAGGAAGCGCTACCCGTGATCGGCTGCGGCACCTGGATCGGTTTCGACCAGCGCCCCGGCAGCGAGGAGTACCAGCGCCTCGCGGCCGTGCTCGAGGCGCTGTTCGCCGCGGGCGGCACGGTGATCGACAGCTCGCCGATGTACGGCCGCTCCGAGGAGAGCACCGGCGAGCTGCTGGCCGCCACGGCGGCGGCTCGCGGCGCGCGCCGCCCCTTTCTCGCGACCAAGGTCTGGACCTCGGGCCGCGAGGCCGGCATCGCGCAGATGGAGCAGTCCTTCGCGCGGCTGCGCACCGAGCGCATGGACCTGATGCAGATCCACAACCTGGTCGACTGGCGCACCCAGCTCGCGACCCTGCGCGAGTGGAAGACGCAGGGTCGCGTGCGCTACCTGGGCATCACGCACTACACGGCCTCGGCCTACGACGAGGTCGAGGCGGTGCTGCGCGCGCAGCGGCTCGACTTCCTGCAGATCAACTATTCGCTCGACGCACGCGCCGCCGCCGAACGGCTGCTGCCGCTGGCGGCCGAACGCGGGGTGGCGGTGATCGTCAACATGCCCTTCGGCGGCGGCGGCCTGCTGCGCCGGCTGCGCGAGCGCGCGCTGCCGGGCTGGGCCGCGGAGATCGGCTGCACGAGCTGGGCCCAGGTGCTGCTGAAGTTCGTGCTGAGCCATCCGGCCGTGACCTGCACCATCCCCGGCACCAGCCGCGCGGCCCACATGGCCGAGAACGCCGCGGCCGGCGCGGGGCCGGTGCCCGACGCGGCGTTCTGGAAGCGGCACGCGGCCGAGGTGCTGGGCTGACGCCGCTCAGCGATCGAGGAAGTCGGCCACGCGCCGGTTGAACTCCTCGGCCCGCTCGTACTGCACCCAGTGCCCCGCGCCGTCGACCACGGCGCCTTCGCGCTGCGGGCCCTCGGCCACCAGCCGCGCCACCAGCGCGCGCGAATCGGCGGTCACGTCGAACTCGCCCCAGAGGAACAGCTTGGGCCCGGGAATCTCGGCCAGCGCCGCCTGCAGGCCGCCGCGGCGCGACACCTCCTTGCTGCGAAAGCGCGTGCCGTGGCAGGCGATGTCGTGGATCTCGAAGGCCAGCGGATCGGCGCGCGACATGTCGTGCAGCATCAGTGCGCCGAGGTTGTGCAGCAGCGCGGCACGCTCCGCCTCGCGGTCCTGCGCGAGGCGCCAGTTGATCATCTCGGCTGCCATGCGCCGCATCGTGCCGTGGCCGCCGCTGCCCACCAGCAGCATGCGGCGCACCGCGCGCCGGTGCAGCGCGAACTGCGAGGCCACCACGCCGCCGAAGGAGAAGCCGCCGAGGTCGATCGGCGTGCCGGCGCCGATCAATGCATCGAGCGAGCCGGCCAGCGCCGCGAGCGAGGGCGCGAGCGGATGTTCGTCGGGCGCCGGCGGCGGCGGCGTGCCCGAATCGTTGAAGCCCGGCATGTCGGGCAGCCACAGCGCGCGCTCGGCCGACAGGGCCTCGGCATTGCGCAGCCAGTGCATCCAGCTGCCGTGGCCGCCATGCAGCAGCACCAGCGGCGGATGGGCGCCGCCGTCGGCGGGGCCGAAGCGGCGCCAGCGGACGCGCACGCCGGCCTGCTCGATGTCGTGGTGGGTGGACAGCGCATCGACGCGCGCGATGACGGCGCGGGCTTCGTCCTCGGTCGCGGCCGAGAGTCCGGACAGGCCCGCGCTCATGGCAGCATCCTCTGCAGCTCGGCCTCGCCATCGAGGAACTGGTGCTTGAGCGCACCGATCAGGTGCAGCGCGAACAGCACGTAGAGCACGTAGCCGGCCCAGGTGTGGACGCCGCCCAGCACGGTGTGGAGGTTCTCCTTGGCGGCGGCCTCGATGTCCATGATCCAGCCGATGCGCGGCCATTCGAACAGGCCGAACAGCTGCATCGGATGCGTGGCCGCATCCTTCCAGGCCGAGTCGTGCATCCAGCCCGACAGCGGCAGCGCGATCATCACGAGGTACAGCGCGCCATGGGCCGCATGCGCGCCGATGCGTTCGAGCCGGCCGTAGCTGCCGGGCATGGCCGGCGGACGGTGGGTGGCGCGCCACAGGATGCGCAGGATCACCAGCCCCAGCACGGTGATGCCGATCGACTTGTGGGTGTCGATGGCCGGGCGCACCCAGTCGTCGGGAAAGCGGTCGACCGAGAGGATCAGCGCGATGTTGACGATCATCAGCAGTGCGATGATCCAGTGCAGCGCGATGGCGGTGCGTGTGTAGCGATGGTGAGGGGGCATGCGGGAATTTTCGGCGGGAGTGCGACTCAGCCTGTCAGGCGCGCGATTGTCCGGTCTTCGGCCTCGGACATTCGAAACCGCCGGCCCGTTCCGTGCGTACACATTCCCATCGCCCTGGCGCCCCCCCTGTCTTGAACGACCTGCTCCGCTCCGCCTTCGTCGCCGCGTCACCGCGACTCTCGCCCCCCGCCACGCCGCTGCGAAGCTGGCTCATCCATGGCGGCGTGCTGCTGCTGTGGGGCCTGCTGTTCGCCATGGCCTTCCGCCTGGGCAACGTGCAGGCCTGGTCGGTGGGCGTGGCCTACGTGCTCTACGACACCGTGCTGCTGCTGTTCGTGGGCTGGCAGACGCTCGCGATCCTGCGCCCGCGCGGCATCGCGCTGGCCTCGGCGCCGCTGCCGCATCCCGCCTTGGCACCACACCGCGCCACGCTCGGCGTGATCGTCGCCGCGCACGACGAGGCCGCGGTGCTGCCCGTGACCCTGGCCGCGCTGCTGGGCCAGACCGATGCGCCCGACCGCATCGTGATCGCCGACGACGGCTCGACCGACGGCACGGCCGAGCTGCTCACCACGCGCTACGGGCTCGAAGCGCCCGAGCCGGGGCAGCTCAGCGCTGCCAGCACCCTGCACCCCAACCTGCACTGGCTGCGGCTGCCGCATGGCGGCAAGGCGGTGGCGCTGAACGTCGCTGTGCTGTGCATCGACACCGAGACCGTGCTCACCGTCGACGGCGACACCCTGCTCGACGCACATGCCATCGCCGCGGTGCGCCGCGCCTTCTCGGACGAGCCCGCGCTGGTGGCGGCCACCGGCGTCATCACGCCGGTGTGCAGCCGCACGCTGGGCGGACGGCTGCTGCAGTGGTTCCAGACCTACGAGTACATCCGCAACTTCCTCTCGCGCTATGCCTGGATGCGCGTCGACGGCCTGCTGCTGATCTCGGGCGCCTTCGCGGGCTTTCGGCGCGACGCGGTGCGCGCGGTGGGCGGCTTCGACACCGATTGCCTGGTCGAGGACTACGAGCTCATCCACCGGCTGCACCGCCATGCCCAGGCGCACGGCCTCGACTGGCGCGTGCGCGTGCTCGGCGACGCGCAGGCGCGCACCGACGCGCCCAGCAGCGTGGGCGCCTTCCTGCGCCAGCGCCGGCGCTGGTTCGGCGGCTTCCTGCAGACCCAGTACTGGTACCGCGCGATGGTGGGCGACCGCCGCTACGGCTGGCTCGGCACCGCGATGCTGCCGGTCAAGGCCATCGACACCCTGCAGCCGCTGTACGGCCTCGCGGCCTTCGGACTGCTCGTGATGTACCTGGTGCGCGGCGACTTCGGCGTGCTGTTGCCCGCGGCCGGCGTGATCGCCGCCAAGATCGTGCTCGATCTCGTGTTCCACCTGTGGTCGGTGCACCTGTACCGGCGCTGGGTCGGCCACGGCGGCGAGGCCGGCATGCTGCAGGCCTTCGCGGCGGCGCTGATCGAGCCCTTCACCTTCCAGCTGCTGCGCCACACGGGCGCGGCCTGGGGCTGGTGGACCTTCCTGACCGGGCGCGGCACCTGGGGCCGGCAGCAGCGCGTCGGGCTGGTCGATGCCGACGGCGCCGAGCGCCGCGGCGATCAGAAGTAGCCGGCGCCGCCGAAGCGGTAGCTCGACACCACGAGGCCGCCCATGAAGGCCTCCTCGTGGTAGACGCGCTCGCCCGCCTCCTGCTCGGCCGCGCCCACCGCCACCATCAGCGGAATCAGGTGCTCCTCGCGCGGATGCGCCATGCGCGCCGAGGGCGCGGCGGCCCAGTCCCGCAGGCGCTGCACGCGCTCCGCCGGTGCGGCCTCGACCGAGGTGGCGTCGAGCCAGTCGCCGAAGGCCTTCGACACGCCATGCGCCTGCGGCCCGAAGTTGCGCAGGTTGTGATAGCTCAGGCCGCTGCCGACGATCAGCACGTCCTCGTCGCGCAGCGGCGCGAGCGCGCGGCCCAGCGCGATGTGCTCGGCCGGATCGAGGCCGCGGCGCAGCGACAGCTGCACCACCGGCACCTCGGCCTGCGGATAGATCGCGGCCATCGGCGAGAACATGCCGTGGTCGTAGCCGCGCTCGGGATCGACGGCCGCCGGCAGGCCGGCCGCGGCGATCAGCGACTGCACGCGCTGCGCGAGCTCGGGCGAACCGGGCGCGTCGTAGCGCACCTCGTAGGTGTGGGCCGGGAAGCCGCCGTAGTCGTAGATCATCGGCGGGCGCGGATTGCCCTGCACCGTGAATACCGGCGCCTCCCAGTGGGCCGAAACCATGAGGATGGCCTTGGGCGTGCGGCCGAGCTGGCGCGGCATGTCGGCCAGCGCGGCGGCGAGCCGGTCGTAGGTGGCGCCCATCTCGCGCTTCATCCAGGGCCAGGGGCCGCCACCGTGCGAGATGAAGTAGGTGGGCAGGCGATTGGGGTTGTCGTGGGTCATGTCGTTGCTTCCTTGAAGGCGTTGCGTCGACTGTAGATATTTCCTGCGAGGAAATCGACAGGCTACGATTCATCGAATCGTTTCTCCAGAGGAAATCATCGATGGACCGCATGACCAGCCTGCGCGTGTTCCGCGAGGTCGTCGAATCGGGCAGCTTCGTGGCCGCCGCCGAGCGGCTCGGGCTGTCGGCACCGATGGCCAGCAAGCACGTGGCGCAGCTCGAGAAGTCGCTGGGCGCGCGCCTGCTGCACCGCTCGAGCCGCCACCTGAGCCTGACCGAGGCCGGCACCGCCTGGTACGAGCAGAGCCGGCGCGCGCTCGACCTGCTCGACGCGGCCGAGGCCGCGATCGGCCAGACCCGCGAGGCGCCGCGCGGCCAGCTCAAGCTCAGCGCGCCCGTGTGGTGCGCCACCGCGCGCTTCGCGCGGGTGCTGGCCGACTACCGCGAGCGCTATCCCGAGGTGCTGCTCGACATCCACCTCGAGAACCGCAAGGTCGACCTCGCGGCCGATGGCTACGACCTCGCGCTGCGCGCCACGCAGGAGCCCTCGCCCGCGCTGATCGCGCGGCCGCTGTGCCGCGTGCCCTTCTTCCTCGCGGGCACGCCCGAGTACCTCGCGCGCATGGGCGGCGTGCCGGCGCTGCCGGCCGAGGTGGCGCGGCTCGGCGCGATCGTGCCGAGCTACGTGGCGCTCGACCATCTCGCGCTGCAGGGGCCGGGCGGGCGCATGTTCCCGCTGCGGCTCACACCGGTCATGCGCTCGGACGACACCACGCTCACGCTGCATGCGGTGCGCGCGGGCATGGGCATCGCCTTCATGCCGGGCTGGCTGCTCGAGGACGACCTCGCGCAGGGCCGGCTGGTGCGCCTGCTGCCCGACCACGCACCGCATCCGGTGACGCTGTTCGCGGTCTATACCAGTCGCCAGTACATGGCGCCCAAGCTGCGTACTTTCATCGACTTCCTCGGCGAGCGGCTCGCGGCGCTCGAACCAAAGACCGCACCCGTTCCGGCCAGTTCGTCGCGCAAACCACGCAGAAGCTGAAGAAACGCACCTTTTCAGGGCAAGGTCATGCGCTCGCGGCTACAGTCTTCGGCTCTTCGGGAGAGTCAGTCCTTGTTCCGTTTCTTCGAAAAACTTCTACACCCCTACCCCGCTGCCGAACCTCCGCTGCCGCCGCAAGGCTTCTTCGCCTTCCTCTGGGCCTGCACGCAGGGCGTGCGCGGCAAGATCCTCGCGATGGCGGTGCTCACCGCCGTGATGTCGACCTTCGAGGCGCTGCTGTTCGCGCTGCTCGGACGCGTGGTCGACTGGCTCGGCGGGCAAGTGCCCTCGCGCCTGTGGGAAGACCGCGGCACCACGCTCGCATGGATGGCCGGGCTGCTGGTCGCCAGCATCGCGGTGGTCGCGCTGCAGACCATCGTCAAGCACCAGACGCTCGCGATCAACCTGCCGATGCGGCTGCGCTGGAACTTCCACCGGCTGATGCTGGGCCAGAGCATGGCCTTCTACCAGGACGAGTTCGCGGGCCGCATCACGGCCAAGGTGATGCAGACCGCGCTCGCGGTGCGCGAGACCGTGTTCGTGCTGGCCGACGTGCTGGTGGCCATGGGCGTGTATGTCGCCACCATGATCGTGCTGGTGGGCGTGCTCGACGCGCAGCTGATCTGGCCGTTCGTGATCTGGCTGGCCTTCTACATCGGCGCGCTGATCTACTTCGTGCCGCGCCTGGGCGCGGTCGGCAAGGCGCAGGCCGATGCGCGCGCGCTGATGACCGGCCGCGTGACCGATGCCTACACCAACATCGCGACGGTCAAGCTGTTCTCGCACACGCAGCGCGAGGCCGGTTTCGCGCGCGACGCGATGCGCGAGTTCATGCACACCGGCTACGGCCAGATGCGGCTGGTGAGCGCCTTCGAGATCGTCAACCACACGCTGAGCATGGGCCTGACCGCCGGCATGGCGGGCACGGCGCTGTGGCTGTGGTCCACCGGCGCGGTCGGCGTGGGCGCGGTGGCCGCGGCCACCGCCATGGCGCTGCGGCTGCAGGGCATGTCGCACTGGATCATGTGGGAGATGACCAGCCTGTTCGAGAACATCGGCACGGTGCAGGACGGCATGAAGACGCTGTCGCGCCCGCGCGCCGTGCTCGACGCGCCGGGCGCGAAGGCGCTCGAGGTGCCGCGCGGCGAAGTGCGCTTCGAGCATGCGAGCTTCCGCTACGGCGCGGCCGGCGGCCGGCGCGTGATCGAGGACCTCACGCTGACCGTGGCACCCGGCGAGAAGATCGGCCTGGTGGGCCGCTCGGGCGCGGGCAAGTCGACGCTGGTGAACCTGCTGCTGCGCTTCCACGACCTGGAGAGCGGCCGCATCCTGATCGACGGCCAGGACATCGCGCTGGCCACGCAGGATTCGCTGCGCAGCCACATCGGCATGGTGACGCAGGACACCTCGCTGATGCACCGCTCGGTGGCCGACAACATCGCCTACGGCCGCCCCGACGCGACGCCGGCGCAGATCGAGGCCGCCGCGCGCCGCGCCGAGGCGCACGACTTCATCGGCACGCTGGGCGACGCCAGCGGGCGCCACGGCTACGAGGCCCATGTGGGCGAGCGCGGCGTGAAGCTCTCGGGCGGCCAGCGCCAGCGCATCGCGATCGCGCGCGTGATGCTCAAGGACGCGCCGATCCTGCTGCTCGACGAGGCCACCAGCGCGCTCGACTCCGAGGTCGAGGCCGCGATCCAGCAGAGCCTCTACACGCTGATGGAAGGCAAGACCGTGATCGCGATCGCGCACCGGCTGTCGACCATCGCGGCGATGGACCGGCTGATCGTGCTCGACGAGGGCCGCGTGGTGGAGGAAGGCGACCACCGCACGCTGATGGCCAAGGGCGGGCTCTATGCGCGGCTGTGGGCGCACCAGAGCGGCGGCTTCCTGGGCGACGCGCTCGACGAGGAAGAGGCGGCGTTGGCCTGAGCCTCGCAACCGCCTGGCCTGACCGATCAGGTCGCCAGCGCCCCAGCCTCGTACTGCGCCACGAACTCCCCGCTCGGCGGGATCGGCTTGATGATGTCGATCAGCACCCCGTTCGGGTCGCTGGTGATGAAGTGGCGCTGGCCGAAGGCCTCGTCGCGCAGCGGCAGCAGCACCGGCAGGCCGGCCGCGGCCAGGCGGTCGTGCACCGCGTCGGGATCGTCCACCTCGAAGTTCAACAGCAGCCCGCCCGCCACCTTGCCGCGGCCCGCGGCGGGAATGGTCTCGTGCCGGCCGTCGAGCACCGCGAGGTTGACCGAGGGCTCACCCTCCAGTTGCAGGTGCACGTACCAGTCGCTCGTGAACAGCGGCGCGAAGCCGAAGTGGCGCTGGTAGAAGTCCGCCGTGCCGGCGACGTCGTGGGTCATGATGACCGGGTAGTAGCTCGTGACTTTCATGAGGGCTCCTTGGAGGGCTGGAACGGAAGGCTGGCACTGACATACAGTCTGTATGTTTGATTGAATATACATACATACAGACTGCATGTAAATGACCTCCAAGATCATCCGGACCAACAAGGAGCGCACCGAGACCACGCGACAGGCGCTGACCGAGGCGGCGCGCGCCCTCTTCGTCGACCAGGGCTATGGCCAGACCTCCACGCCCGACATCGTGGCCGCGGCCGGCATCACGCGCGGCGCGCTCTACCACCACTACGCCGACAAGCGCGACCTGTTCCGCCATGTGCTCGAACAGGAATCGCGCGCGGTGGCCGCCGAGATCGCGGCCGCCACGCCCGAAGCGCTGGCGCCGCGCGAGGCGCTGCTGGCCGGCAGCGACGCCTACCTGCGCGCGATGACGGTGCCGGGCCGCACCCGGCTGCTGCTGATCGACGGGCCGGCCGTGCTCGGCATGGCGGAGATCATGGCGATGGACGACGCGAACGCCGCCCATTCGCTGCGCCAGGGACTGGCCGAGGCCAACATGGGCCGCGGCGAGGTCTCGCTCGATGCGCTCTCGCAGCTGCTGTCGGCCGCCTTCGACCGCGCCGCGCTCGAGATCGACGCGGGCGCCGACGCCACCGAGGTGCGCGACGCGATGCGCTGGCTGCTGCGGCAGGCGCTCGGCGCGGAAGCGCCCGCCAAACCCATGCCCAAGCGCAAGAACTAGAGCGAGCGCTAGACGATCCCGCGCCCGCCCATGCGCACCGGCCAGCGCGCGACCGTGCCGCGCTGCATCGATTCGAGCGTGGTCTGCGTGAAGACGTTGATGCTCACGTGGCGCGCGAGGTAGCGCTCGAGCACGAGCCCGAACAGGTAGGGGCTGGCGCCCGAGAAGCCCTGCTCGTCCACGCTCAGCGTGCAGGCCACGCCGCGGCCGTAGACCAGCGGCCCGTGGCCCGGCAGCCGGCGCGTGACCGGCGCGATGCGCGAGCCCACGAGCGCGTCGACCTGCCGCCGCATCGCCTCGTCGTCGGCCGCGACGAACAGCCGCAGCATGTCGCGCAGCGCCTGCGCGCCCTCGTGCCGCGGCATGCCCGCGAGCGGCAGGTGGTTGAAGCCCAGTTGCCGGATCAGCCGCCAGGCGATCTCGCGCTGCGCGAACGGCTGCCGCGGCGTGCTCGGCGGGCGCACCAGTCCCACCGCCGACACCGGCATCGACTCGGCCGCCGCAAGATCGGCACGGCCGTTGCGCGGCACCAGGCACGGCAGGTCGCGGTTGGTGAGCCAGGCCTGCGCCCACAGGCTGCGCAGGCCTTCGGGGTACGGCGCCTCGTGCTGGTCGACCAGCGACACGAACACCTCGGTGCCCACGTACGGCGTACGCGTGCCGTGGCGGCGCGCGGTGTCCGACACCAGCCGCGGCTCGCGCCGCAGCGAGAAGTAGCGCCCGTGGTTGCCCTCGTCCTCATTGAGCGTCTGGTAGAGCGGGCGGAACGGCGTCGGGGCCGTGCGGCCCGCCTGCTGGCCCGTCAGCTGCTCGACCGCGTAGACCTCGAAGTCGAGCGGGCGCGAGCGGTCGGGCACGAGGTGGAACTCGGTGCGCGCGGCATCGAGTTCGATGCGGTCGGTACGGCGCGGGAACAGGTTGACCACCGGCGTGGCGAACAGCGCGAACTGCGCCGCGTCGACCAGGCCCTGCGCGATGGCCGGGCCCTGGGGCGCCCGCGCGAGCAGCACCACGATCTCGGCCTCGCGCCCCTCGATGCGCGCGAGGCCCGGCGCGAGCTGCGTCAGCGTGAAGAAGAGGAAGCGCTCGGGACAGGCGAAGTACTCGTGCAGCAGGTTGTGGCCATGGAGGCCGTTCCATGTCGGCGGCAGCAGCCCTTCGCCGAGCTCGAGCCCCTCGTGCACCAGCGCCTCGTGCACGACCACGTGCGGGCGCTCGCCGAGCCGCCCGGGCGCGCCCGTGACCGTGGCGACGGCGGCGGTGTGCAGCAACTCGAACAGGTGCGAGGCCAGGCGCGCATCGCCAACCAGGCAGACCGGCAGCCGGTCGAGCCCGGCCAGCGCCGAGAAGCCCAGCGGTCCGATTGTGCGCAGGCGCAACCGCAGCGCGCCGCCGACCTGCACCTGCGGCGGCAGGTGGCGCTCGAGCGCCGGCAGGTCGGGCGGCGCGCCCGTGAGGCTGGCCTGCGCGATCTCGAGCGGCCACAAGGTCACGGCCTGGCTCGAGCGGAACTCGCAGGGCGTCTGCTCGCCCGGCGCCACCTTCGCATGGAAGGCCGTGCCGCGCGGCACGACGAAGCCGCGCCGCAGGTCGCCCTCGTTCGCGCTCGGATGCAGCTGCACCACCGCCATCGAGGGCGTGGGGCTCAGGTAGTGGGGATGCATCACCTCGAGCAGCCGCTGCGTGAAGCGCGGGAACTCGGCATCGAGCTTGATGCGCATGCGCGCCGACAGGAAGCTGAAGGCCTCGATCAGCCGCTCGACATGAGGATCGGCCACCTCGATGCCCTGCATGCCGAGCCGGTGCGCGATCTTCGGATGGGCGGCGGCGAACTCGGCCGCGGCCTCGCGCATGTAGGCCAGTTCCTGGTTGTAGGCCTCGAGCATTCGGGGGTCCATGGCGGGCGCTCCCGGGGTCTCAACGTTCGACAGGCGTCATGCGCACGCGGCGCGACTCGAGGTCCACCGTGCCGTGCACCATGAACTCGAGCGGACAGGGCCGATGGTCGATCAGCGCATGGATCTCGAAGCGCAGTTCGTTGCCCGGGTCGTCCGCGCCGGCCAGCGGCACGATGCGCAGCGAGTCGGCAACCAGGCGCGGTTCGTAGTCGCGGATCGCGCGTCGCAGCATGCGTTCGAGTTCGCTCCAGCGCCGCTGCGACGCATGGCCGCCCGCGAACGCGGGCACGCCGAAGTTCAGCGTGGAGGCCGCGGCCAGCGCGTGGCGCGCGCGGTCGATGCGGTCCTCGGCGCTGGTGGTGTTGAGCAGGAAAGAGAGGTCGCGCCGCACGATCTCGCGCAGCCGCGCGGGACTCGCCGCGACGTCGGACGGCGTATCGCGCCGCTGGCCCGGTGCCTCGTCGCGCAGCCGGTCGAACAGCGTGGGCAGCAGCCACGCATGCGGGCGCCGCGCGGACGTGGGGGCCGCTCGCGCCACGCGCGCGCCGGGATGCATGGGGTCGATGAAATCGTCGGACATGGTCGCTACCTCCGCAAAGGCCGCCGAGTGTGGCGGCCCGCGCGATGCGGCAGTGCAAACAATGGTCACGCCGCCGCGCGCCGGCGCAGACAGGCCGCGGAAGCGGGAGATATGTCATGCGCGGCCCCGCGAGTCCTACAGAACCCGCCGCCCCCCGCCGACACTTCCCCCACCCCCCGCGCCGTGATGCTTGGGCCATCGTCAACAACGTGGAGTGCTCGCGGTGAATTCCATCATTTACATCGTCGGTCTGGTCGTCGTGGTCGTGGCCGTGCTTTCGTTCTTCGGCCTGCGCTGAAAGACGTCAGTCCCCCTCGAACCATCCACACGTCAGAAAGAACGGGGCCGCCAAGCGGCCCCGTTTTGCTGTGGGGGCGCCGGGCATAATCCGCGCGCTGAGCCGCCCTCGGCCGAGGGCTCATTCGTCGGCTTTCCGCCGGCCCCGCCTCTGTTCGCGAAGGGACGCTGTTGACCACCACCGCACTGCGCGAGGACCCCGACTTTTCCGATGCGGTGATCACCGAGGCGATCCGACGGGCCGAGCAGAACGGCCCGCTCGACGACGCGCAGGCCATGCGCATCGCCGCGCAGGCGCCGCACACCGCGGCGCGCATCGCCGAACGCGCGCGCCAGCTCGGCGAGCGGCTCGGACTGCAGGCCGAACTGCATCGCGCGCGCCAATGGTCGCCCTGGGTACTGCTCGGGCTCGTGGCCCTCATCGTCATGGCCGGCCTCGCGCTCGCGGGCAACGTGGTGGGTGGCGGCGAGCGCCACATCAACGTGATCGTCGCGCTGGCCAGCCTGCTCGGCGTGCACCTGCTGACGCTGCTGCTGTGGCTGCTCGGGCTGTGGCTGCCGCTCTCGTCCTTCGGCTCGGCCTCGCTGGGCTGGATCTGGCTCTCGCTGACCGCGCGCGTGGCCGGCGGCCGGCATGGGCAGGCGCCGCTGCTCGTGCGCGCCTCCACCGACCTGCTGGGCCGCGCGAAGCTGCTGCCCTGGGCCTTCGGCATCGTGAGCCACGGCATCTGGTCGCTGTCCTTCGCGGTGGGGCTGGCGGCGATGCTGTTCGCGCTGGCCTTCCGCAGCTACACGCTGAGCTGGGAGACCACCATCCTCGATCCCGCCTTCTTCGTGCGCGCGGTCGATGCGCTGGGCTGGGCGCCGTCGAAGCTGGGCTTCCCGGTGCCCGATGCCGCCACCGTGCTGGCCGCCGCGCCGCCGGCCTCGGGCCAGCGCACCTGGGCGCTGTGGCTCACCGGCTGCATCCTCACCTACGGGCTGCTGCCGCGCCTCGTGCTGCTGGGCTGGAGCGCCGCCGTGTGGCGCCTGCGCCGCCAGGCGCTGCGGCCCGCGCTCGATGCGCCCTACTACCGCCAGCTCGCGGCCCGCTTCGCGGCGCTCGCGCCCAGCGCCATCGTCGATGCCGATCCGGGTCGCCGCGCGCGCGAGGCGCCCGTGGGCCTCGCGCCCTCGGACCTGCGCGACCTGCGCGTGCTGGTCGGTTTCGAACTGCCGCCCGACATCGCCTGGCCGCCCGAAGGCTTGCCCGCCGACCTGCGGCTCGAGCGCACCGACGGCAGCGCCCCCGAGCGCCGCGCGCTGCTCGACCGGCTCGCGCTCGCGCGGCCGCGCAGCGTGGTGCTGGCCTGCCGCGCAGCCGCGAGCCCCGATCGCGGCACCGAGCGCTTCGTGCGCGACCTGCTCGCGCACAGCGGCGAATGCCGTCTGTGGCTGATCGCCGAGGGCGGCAACGACGGCCCGGCGATCGCGCGCTGGCTCGCGTGGCTGCGCGACGCCGGCCTCGAGCGCGTGGCCACGGGCACCTCGCTCGGCGAGCTGCTGGGCGCCACTGACGGCATCGCGTCATGAGCGACCCGATCCGCATCGCCGTCGTCGGCCACACCAATGCCGGCAAGACCTCGCTGCTGCGCACGCTCACGCGGCGCATCGATTTCGGCGCGGTGTCCGACCGCCCCGGCACCACGCGCCATGTCGAGTCGGTCGACCTCGAGATCGACGGCCGCCCCGCCGTGCGCTTCTACGACACGCCGGGCCTCGAGGACGCGGTGGCCCTGCGCGAGCATCTCTCGCGCATCGATCCCGCGGGCCAGGCCACGCCGCCCGAGCGCATCCGCCGCTTCCTGCAGGGCCCCGAGGCGCACGGCGCCTTCGAGCAGGAGGCCAAGGTGCTGCGCGCCATGCTCGACATCGACGCCGCCTTCCTCGTGATCGACGTGCGCGAACCGGTGCTGCCCAAGTTCCGCGACGAGATCGAGCTGCTCAATGCCTGCGCGCGGCCCGTGCTGCCGGTGCTCAACTTCGTGCGCAACGCGGCCAGCCGCGAGGCCGCGTGGAAGGAACTGCTCTCGGCCTACGGCCTGCACGTGCAGGTGCGCTTCGACGCGGCCGCGCCCTTCGTGGGCGCCGAGCGCGATCTCTACGGCGACCTCGCGACCCTGCTGCGCGACCGGCGCGAACTGCTGCGCGGCGTGGCCGACGCGCTCGAGGCCGAGGCCGCGGCGCGCCGCCGCGCGGCCGCCGTGCGCGTGGCCGAGCTGCTGGTCGACGCCACCGCGCTGCGGCGCAGCGTGCCGGCCGCCGAGTTCGCCGATCCCGCGCGCCGCGACGCACTGGTCGCCGCGCTGCGCAAGACCGTGTTCGACAAGGCGCAGCGCTGCGCCGACGACCTGCTCGCGCTCTACGGCTTTCGCCACGGCGACGCGGCCGAGGCGCCGCTGCCGATGATCGAGGGCCGCTGGGCGCTCGACTTCTTCAACCCCGAGGCGATGAAGGACGCCGGTCTGCGCCTGGGCAAGGGCGCGGCCATCGGCGCCGCGGTCGGCGCGGTGGCCGATCTCGCGGTGGCCGGCCTCTCGCTCGGCGCCGGCGTGGCGCTCGGCGGCGCCATCGGCAGCGCGGTGTCGCAGGGCTGGGGCCCGCTGGGCCGCAAGCTCGCCAACAAGCTGCGCGACGTGCACGAGCTCACCGTGGAAGACGCCGTGCTGTTCACCCTCGCGGCCTGGCAGCTGCAGCTCGCGCGCGCGCTCGAGCGCCGCGGCCATGCGGCCACGCAGCGCATCGAGGCGGTGGACGGCCGCGTCGATACGGCCGGCGAAGCCATCGCCGCCGCGCTGCGTGCCGCGCAGCCGGCGCGCAGCCATCCCGAATGGGAGAGCGGCCAGGGCGCGGCCGGTGCCTTGCAATCGATGCGCGCGCTGTGGCGGCCCGCGCCGCAGCGCGAGGCGCTGGTGGCCACGCTCGCCGGGCTGCTGCAGGGCGGCTTCGACGTCTGAGGCGTCGTTGTGGCTCGATAGGGGATCGGGATCGGGCAGCCGTACGCAGAGGACGCGAAGGTTTCGCGAAGGACGCAAAAGAACAGCCTTTGAAGGTAGGCTGCGCCCTCTCAAGGGTCGTGCTTCTTCGCGGGGACTGCGAAGCCCGCAGCCCATGCGCAATGGCAGCCCACCTTTCTCCGGTCTTCCTTTCGCGTCCTTCGCGAAACCTTCGCGTCCTCTGCGTCCGGTCCCCGAATTCAGTCGAGCAGATCCTCCAGCCGCAGCGGCAGCCGCCGCAGCCGCTTGCCCGTGGCATGGAACACCGCGTTCACGATCGCGGGCGCCACGCCCACCATCGCGACCTCGCCGAGCCCCTTCACGCCGAGCGCGTTGAAGCGCGTGTCGGGCTTGCCGACGAAGCCGACCTCGATGCGCCCGATGTCGGCCGCCACCGGCAGCACGTACTCGGCCAGGTCGGCATTGAGGAAGCCGCCATGGCGCGAATCGACCTCGCTGGCCTCGCGCAGCGCGGCGCCGATGCCCCAGACCACGCCGCCCTCGACCTGGCTGCGCGCGGTGCGCGGACTCGCGACCGCGCCGCAGTCGGCCACGCTCACCACGCGCGGCACGCGGATGCGGCGCGTGGTCGGCTCGATGCGCACCTCGACGAAGTGCGCGATGAAGCTGAAGCCCACGTAGTCGGGATAGACCGGCCCGGCCGCGGCCGGCAGCCCGCCCGTGAGCCGGCCGTAGACCTGCTCGGGCTGGCCGGGCGCGCGGCGCCGGCTCTCGGCCTCGGCCTGCGCGCGGCCCGAGGCGCGCAGCAGCTCGAGCGCGGTGGCGTTCGCGCCCGCGCCGGGCGCACGCGTGCGCAGGTCCTCCATCAATCGCTGCGCCGCCTCCTGCACCGGCGGCAGCACGGTCGCGGTGCCCCAGGAGCCGGCGGTCAGGTGCTGCGGCGCGGCACCGGTGTCGCCGAGCGCGATCTCCACCGCGGCCACCGGCGCGCCGAGCACGCGCGACACGGTGAGCGCGATCGCGGTGCGCATGCCCTGCCCCATCTCGTGCCCGCCCACGGCCACGCGCACGCGGCCGTCGCCGGCCAGACGCACGGTGGCGAAGACCGGCGCCATCGCGGCCTTGTAGGCGCCCACGGCCACGCCCCAGCCGATGCAGCTGCCATCGGGGGCGCGCATCGAGCCCGGCGCCATGTCGCGGCGCGCCCAGCCGAAGGCCTCGCTGCCCTGCACCAGGCATTCCGCCAGGTGGCGCGAGGAAAAGGGCTTGCCGCTCAGCGGATCGACCGCGGTGTCGTTGGCGAGCCGGAAGGCCACCGGGTCACGACCCAGCAGGTAGGCCATCTCGTCGACCGCGCTCTCGAACGCGAAGGCCGCCGGATGCTCGAAGGGCGCGCGCATGTAGCCCGGCGTCTGCACGTCGGTGCGCACCAGTCGGTCGCGGCCGAGGAAGTGCTTCACGCCGTACAGCCGCGAGGTGATCTCGCTGCCGCTCGAGGGAAAGAGGTCGTGGCGCGAGGTCTGCTGGTCGATGTCGTGCACCGCCGCGACCAGCCGGCCCTCGCGGTCCGCGCCCAGGCGCACGTGGTGGCGGCTCGCGGGCCGGAAGCTGGCGTTGTGGAACAGCTGCGCGCGCGTCAGCACCAGCTTGACCGGCCGGCCGAGCTCGCGCGCGGCGATCGCCACCGCCGCCGTGTGCGACTGCAGCGAGTTCTTCTGCCCGAAGCCGCCGCCCAGCGTGGGCGAGAGCACGCGCACGCGCGCCGGCTCGATGCCGAGCTGCTTCGCGAGGCCGTGGCGTACGCCCTCGGCGTTCTGCGTCGGCTCGCGCACGGTCAGCACGCCCTCGTTCCATTCGGCCACGGTCGCGATGATCTCCATCGGGTTCTGGTGCTGGATCGGCAGCTCGTAGCGCGCCTCCACGGTGAAGGCGGCCGCGGCCAGCGCGGCCTCGGCATCGCCCACGCGGCGGTCGGCGAACATCGGCTGCGGCAGCAGCGCGGACTGGGACTGCGGCTGCGCGTCGGGCGCATCGATGCCGGCGACGAAGGGCTGGGCCTCGTAGCGCACCTCCACCAGGGCCGCCGCCTCGCGCGCGGCCTCGAGCGTGTCGGCGACCACCATCGCGACGGTCTGGCCGCGGTAGGCGATCTGCGCCGAGCGCAGCGGATAGAAGCTCTGGAAACCGAAGCCGCCGCCCATCAGGAAGCCGCCCGACTCGAAAGCGCCGATGTTCTGGTGCGTGTAGATCTTGCGCACGCCGCGCACGCGCTCGGCGGCGCCGGTGTCGATGCGCGCCACGCTGCCGCGCGCGATGCGCGACGGCACGAGCGCGGCATGCAGCAGGCCGGCGCGCGCATCGTCGGCCGCATAGCGGGTGGCGCCGCGCACCTTGTCGTGCGCATCGACGCGCTCGGCGCCGGGTCGCGCGCCGCGTAGGGGATTGCTTGTCGTGGTTGCCATGGTTCAGCTCCTGTCCCGGGCCAGCATCAGCGCGTCGGTCACCGTCTCGATGCCGAGCGCCACCTTGAAGCCGTTGTGTTCGAGCGGCCTGGCCTGCGCGAACGCGATCTCGGCCGCGCGTCGCGCCGCGGCCTGCGTGAAGGGCCGCCCGACCAGGCTGCGCTCGGCCTCGAGCGCGCGCCACGGGTGCGTGGCCACGCCGCCGAGCGCGATGCGCGCATCGACCACGCGGTTGGCGCGCAGGTGCAGGCCCACGGCGGCCGAGGCCAGCGCGAAGGCATAGGACTCGCGGTCGCGGATCTTGTGGTACGTGGAGGCCCTGCCCGCCGGCGTGCGCGGCACGCGGATGCGCACGATCAGCTCGTCGGCCGCGAGCACGGTCTCGAGGTGCGGCGTGGCGCCGGGCGCGCGGTGCAGTTCGCGCACGGCCACCGTGCGTTCGCCGCGCGGGCTCAAGGTGTCGACCTCTGCGTCGAAGGCCGCGAGCGCCACCGCCCAGTCGCCCGGGTAGACCGCCACGCAGGCCTCGCTGCCGCCGAGCACGGCATGGCCGCGGTTCACGCCGGCCAGTGCCGCGCAACCGCTGCCGGGCACGCGCTTGTTGCAGGCGAACTCGGGGCCGCCGCGGAAATAGGCGCAGCGCGTGCGCTGCAGCAGGTTGCCGCCCACGCTCGCCATGTTGCGCAGCTGCTGCGAGGCGGCCTTCCACAGCGATTCCGACAGCGCGGTGAACTCGCGCCGCACCACGGGATGCTCGGCCACGTCGCTCATCGCGGCGAGCGCACCGATGCGCAGCTCGGCCCGGTCGCCGGCGTCGATCTCGCGCAGGCCCTCGATGCGGCCGATGTCGATGACGGTGGCCGGCGCTTCCACGCCGAGCTTCATCAGGTCGAACAGGGTGGTGCCGCCCGCGAAGTAGCGCGCGCCGGGCTGGCTGCGCGCCAGCAGCTGCACGGCCTCGGCGCTGCTGCGCGGCCGGTGGTAGGCGAAGTCATGCATGGCGGCGGCCCTCCATGGCTTCGGTCTCGGCGCGCATGCGCGGGGCGGCATCGCGGATCGCCTCGAGGATGCCGGCATAGGCGCCGCAGCGGCAGAGATTGCCGCTCATGTATTCGCGGATCTGCGCCTCGCTGGTGGCATGGCCCTCGCGCACGCAGGCGATGGCGGCCATCACCTGGCCCGGCGTGCAGTAGCCGCACTGCAGCGCGTCGTGGTCGACGAAGGCCTGCTGCATCGGATGCAGCGTGCCGTCGGGCGCGGCGATGCCCTCGATGGTGGTGACAGCGCAGCCGTCGGCCTTCACGCCCAGCGTGAGGCAGGAGGCGACGCGCCGGCCGTCGAGGTGCACGGTGCAGGCGCCGCACTGGCCGTGATCGCAGCCCTTCTTGGCGCCCGTGAGGCCGAGCTGCTCGCGCAGCACGTCGAGCAGCGAGGCGCGCGGCTCGAGCTGCAGCGCATGCGGCTGGCCGTTGATGACGACGCGGGTGTCGATGCGCGGCGGCGCGGGCGGGGCCGTGGCCTCCTGCGCGCTCGCCAGACCGGTGCCCGCGGCACCGGCCGCACCGGCGGCGCCGGCCGCGGTGCTCATCATGAAGGTGCGCCGGTTCAGCGCGGGCGCGCCGGTGCCGGAGGATGCGGTGGGGTTCATCGTGGCGTCCTTTCTTTCTTCTTCCGTTCAGACCTCGCGCCCGATGCGCGCATCGAGCGACAGCCGGCCGCCGCCGCGCGCCAACAGGCACAGCGCGATGAAGAACAGCATCAGCGGGTATTCGAAGCCGCGGTCGATCCACGGGAAGGTCGGGCCCATCACGTAGCAGATGACCAGCATCTGCACCGCGACCATCGCGGCGACCACGCGCGTGAGCAGCCCGGCCGCCAGCATCAGCCCGCCCACGCCCTCGAGGATGGCGACGAACCAGCCCAGCAGCTCGGCGCCCGGCAGGTGCAGCACGTTGGCGATCAGGTTGACCGAGCCCTTCATCGGGTCGGCCATGCTGCCGTGGCTGCGGCCCAGCAGCTTGGGCAGGCCGTGGGTCACGAGCATCAGGCCGAAAGCCAGGCGCAGCAGCGCGTAGCTCAGCGGCTCGAAGCGGTCATAGGTGCCGCGCAGGCGCGGAAAGATCAACTGCATGGGGGTCGCTCCTCGGGAGGAAAGGGTGACGAGGCGCGGCGGGATGGCCGCGCGCTGGCAGTCTCTCTATTCTGAACTGGCGAATAAATACGCGAATCTCGCCAATACAATTCAATGGCAGCCAACAATCCACCGAGCTCATTCCATGGACCGCTTCGACGCCATGCGCCTGTTCACCCGCATCGTGGAGCTCGGCAGCTTCACGCAGGCCGCGGCCGCGCTCGAGCTGCCGCGCGCCACGGCCACCCATGCGATCAAGGAGCTCGAGGCCCGGCTGCAGGTGCGCCTGCTCGAGCGCACCACGCGCCAGGTGCGCACCACGGTCGACGGCCAGGCCTACTACGAGCGCTGCCGCCACCTGCTGCTCGAACTCGAGGACGCCGAGTCCTCGCTCGCGCAGCTCGCGGTCAATCCGCGCGGTCGGCTGCGCATCGACATCCACGGCGCGGCCGCCAACGACATCGTGCTGCCGCGCATCGGCGACTTCCATGCGCGCTATCCGAACATCGTGCTCGCCGTGGGCAGCGGCGACCGGCTCGTGGAGCTGGTGCGCGAGGGCGTCGATTGCGTGGTGCGCGCGGGCGAGCCCAAGGACTCCTCGCTGGTCACGCGCCGGCTCGCGCTGCTGCCGCAGGTGACCTGCGCGAGCCCGGCCTACCTGGCCGAACGCGGCACGCCGCTGACGCCGGCCGACCTGCTGAGCCAGCAGCATCTGGCGGTGAACTTCTTCTCGTCCTCGCGGCCCGACCACTTCCCCTATCTGTTCGAGGTGAACGGGCGCATCGAGCAGGTCATGCTGCCCGACTGGATCAGCGTGAACAACGCCGACAGCTACAAGACCTGCGCCGAGCAGGGCTGCGGGATCATCCAGGTGCCGCGCTATCACATCGAGCGCCAGCTGCGCGCCGGCACGCTGGTCGAGATCCTCGCCGACACGCCCTGCCCGCCGATGGTCTATTCGGTGCTCTACCCGCAGCACCGGCTGCTGTCGCCGCGCGTGCGGGTGTTCGTGGACTGGGTGACGGCGCTCTATGCCGAGCGCTTCGGGGCGCTGAAGTAGCGCCATGCCGTGGGACCGTGCCGCGCCGGCAGGCATGGCCGCGGCATCCGGGCCGGCCGCTCATTCATCGTCCGACAGCTGCGCCAGCTTGACGCGCAAGGTCTCGCGCTCGCTATCGAACAGCAGCGGAAGCGCCAGCCATTGCTCGTAGAGCGTGGCGATCCAGCAGCAATAGCCGCTGTCGGGCCGATGCACCTCCAAGCGCTCGAAGCACTGATGGATGTCGAGCATGTGGGCCGGTTCATGGCGGCCGATCCACGCGAGCGCACGGATCGCCGCACAGGTCGACCAATCGGCGGGACCGAGCATCGCGGAGAGCAGCAGCTCGCGCCGCCGCGAACCCTGCCAGCCCTCGTCAACCTGCGCCAGGACCTGCGCCGCGACCATCTGCACGCGCGGTACCCAGGCCAGCGCCTCGGTGCCCGCCGGCAGCGCGGGTGGATGCACCATGCAAGCCAGCACCTCGAGCGAACGGTCTTGCCCCGACGCGGGACCGAGGGCCAGCGCCGCGTGGCTGGCGGCGGCCCAGTTGGCATCCGGTTCATAGGGCATCCGGGCCAGCCCGGCGATGCGTTCGAGCACCTCCGGCGCAGGAGCCGGCAATGCCGGGCTCGCATCGGTGCCGTCGTAGCGCCACAGCGAATGTGCCACCGGACCGGCCGGCTCCCGCGGATCGGGATGCGGGATGCCGCCGACCCGCACCGCCAGAGTCACGGGCTGATCCAGTGCCGCCAGCGCCAGCGTGAAAGCCAGGGCATTGGAAGGCGCCTCGATCGAGGACAGGCTCATCGTCAAGCGATTCGGCCGAGACGGCTCGGTGCTGTTGCCGGCCGGCGGGGCGGCCCGAAGCGACGCCAGCAGCTGGCGCAGCGTATTGGCGCTCGCGTCCTCCGGCTCGGGCAGCCTGTCGAACGCGGCATGCCAGAGCCGCTGCGCCCGCGCATTGCCTGCCTGGGCGGCTTCGAGGACGCGGTCGATCCACTGCGCGTCTCCCGTCAGCTTCCATTGGCAATACCACTGCGAGGCCTGCGCCCAGTCATGATGGGCCTCCTGCGCAAGCACATGGTCGTACCCCTGCAGCGCCTGTGTCCAGTCATGGTTCTCGAGCCAGCCATCCGCCATCTCGAGAAAGGTGCTGAGCTCTTGCGGTTCGAACGCGATCGCACGGCGAAAGGCCTGCTCGGCCTCGGGCATGCGCCGCTGCTGGCGCAGCACCAGGCCGATCGCCGTCGCCGCATGCCAGTCGGAAGCTTCGGCCAGTGGCCCGGCCAGCCGCAGCGCATCGTCGAACAGGCCGGCGCGCCGCAGGAAGCCGATCCGCAGCATCCACCACTGCGCCTGGAACTCGTCCGGCGGCGCGATGCGCGCCAGCACCCGTGCCCAGCGCTGCATCGACAAGAGTCGGCGGGCGCTGCTGAGTCGGGCTTCGGAGGACTGCGTCAGCATCGTCTTGGCCAGGCGCATCTGCAGCCCGACGGAGAGCGACTCGATCGCTCCCGCGGGCTCGAGCCACTCGAGCAGCCAGGCACTCAGCCTGCCAGCGCCCTCGGGTTCCGACTGCACGATCTCCACCACGAGTTCGGTGGCCTCCTCCAGCCGGCCATCGCGCCGCCAGAGCCATGCCCGCAACGCCTCGGGGCCCGCGTACCTTTGCTGTTCAGGAGGCAGCAGCGTCTCGGCGGCACCGCTGCCCGCCTTGTGCGCATAGCGCCCGGCCAAGGCCAGCGAGTCCGCATCGGTCGGCGCCATCAGCAGCAGATTGCCCAGGTGCTGCGCGCCATGCGCGAGTTCGCCGACCATCTCGAGTGAGTTGCGCGCGATCCATCGCTCGAACTCGAAGGTGCCGGCGCGAAGTTCCACCGCGCCGCTTTCCTTCGGCGCCGCGTCCACCGCGTTCTGCGGCGCGACGCGACCGCCGATCCAGCGTTTCCACCATGACATCGCCTTGTTCTCCCTCGATTGCACATCGCGCACATCGCGCAGGACATTGCCTGGCCTCGCCCATCGAGCGCGAATGTACCGGACGCAAACCCTTCTTCGATGGACGCCGCCTCATGGCCACGCATCCGCGTTGAAAGCGGCACGCAGGCCGGTGCTCGGCCAGCGGGTCGGAGGCTTCATGACGCCACGATGTCGCTGCCGCGGGCCGTTGCGCCAGTCATGGTTCCGTCATGGGTCAAACCTAGCATCCGGCGGCCTTCTGGCCATATCCAACACGCAAAAAACAACCATGACCTCAAAGCTTCCCGCGCCCGCACCCCGTCCCCTGCGTGCCGCCTTCGTCGCGCTCGGCGGCAGCCTCGTCATCGCCGCCTGCGGCGGTGGTGGTGGCGGCAGCGCCTTCGTCCCGGTCATTCCGTCCGCTCCGGCGCCTGCCCCTGCCCCCGCCCCGGCACCGACCCCGCTGGGCACGCTCGACGGCTCGGTGCCCCTGGTGATCGGCCACCGCGGCCTGCCCGGCCTGTTCCCGGAGGAAACCCAGAAGGCCTACGAAGCGGCCGCCGATGCCGGCGCCGATTCGCTCGAGACCGACCTGCACCTGACCAAGGACTGCGTGCTGGTCGCGCGCCACAACCCCTGGCTCAGCGACAACACCGACATCGCCGACGTCGCCAAGACCAACGCCACCGTCGCCGCGCGCAAGCGCACCGTGCCCGGCGTGCGCGTCGACGTGACCTACCCGGCGATTCCCGCCAACGGCCCGGCGAAGTACCTGAGCGACCTGACCGATCCCAAGGATCCGAAGTCGGTGCTCAAGTCGCTGGTCGTCGACGGCGAGGACCACACCAACGACTGGTCGATCACCGACTTCACGCTGGCCGAACTCAAGCAGTGGATCCACGGCACCACCTACGACGCGAAGGACGAGCGCCCGACCGAGCTGAACGGCAAGCTGCCGATCCTGAGCTTCCAGGAAGTGATCGACATCATGCGTGCCAAGGCCAAGGCCACCGGCCGCACGATCACCGTGTATCCGGAAACCAAGAACCCGATCTGGAACAACGCCCAGGCGATCGCCAACGGCTGCGGCCCGGCCGGCAGCCACCCGCTGGAAGACGCGCTGCTCAAGGCGATGAACGCCAACGACCTGAACCGCAAGGACGCACCGATCTTCGTGCAGAGCTTCGACCCGGTGAGCCTGAAGTACCTGCGCTCGGCCGGCCTGAAGGCGCGCGCGGTGCAGCTGGTCGACGGCAACGACATCGACTTCAAGACCGGCGAGATGATCTACGTCACGACCGACGACTACACCTTCGTCGACGGCCGTCCCTACAGCTGGACCCTCGCGGGCGACCCGCGCTGGTTCGGCGCGATGCTCACGCCCGCCGGCCTGGCCGAGGTCAAGACCTATGCCGACGGCATCGGCCCGTGGAAGCCGCAGGTGATGGCGCACACGATCGTTCCGTTCAAGACGCCCAACAAGGGCATGGTCGAAGCCAACACGATCAAGCCCACCAGCCTGATCGCCGACGCCCACAAGGCCGGCCTGTTCGTTCACAGCTACACCTTCCGCAACGAGTCGCGCTACCTGGCCGCCGTCTACAAGGGCGACCCGAAGGCCGAGTACCTCGCGTACTTCCGCGCCGGCATCGACGGCGTGTTCTCGGACTTCGCGAACACGGCCTTCGCCGCGCGCCAGGACTACCTGAAGGAAACCGGCCGCTGAGCCGGCTCGCGGCGGACCGACCGAAGCAGGCAGGCGGCACACCATGTACCCGGGCGAACGACTCAACGGGTACAGCCACCTGCTCGGCCTGCTGCTCGCCTTGCCGGCGGCCGTGCTGCTGCTGGCCAAGACCCTGCCCACGGGCGACCCGGCGAAGATCGCCGGCTCGCTCGTGTTCTCGCTCTCGGCGGTCGCGCTCTACGCGGCCTCCACCCTGTTCCACAGCACGCGCGGCCGGCGCAAGCGCCTGTGGGAATGCGCCGACCATTGCGCAATCTACCTGCTGATCGCCGGCACCTACACGCCGTTCGCACTCGTGATGCTCGAAGGCACCTGGGCCTGGGTGCCGCTGCTGGCGATGTGGGGCGCGGCCGCGGTCGGCATCCGGCGCGAGCTGCTGGCCGCGCGCGGCGCGCCCGTGAAGCCCTCGCTGCCGCTGTACATCGGCATGGGCTGGCTCGCGATCGCGGCGGCCGTGCCGCTGGCGATGCAGCTCGAGGGCGGCGGCCTCGCATGGCTCCTGATCGGCGCCGTGCTCTACACCGCGGGCACCGTCTTCTACCGCAACCGCCGCGGCTTCCGGCATGCGCATGCCGTGTGGCACCTGTTCGTGCTCGCGGGCACGGTCAGCCACTACGTGGCGGTGGGCTGGTTCGTGCTGTAGCGCGGTCGCGAGGCGCGCGCGGCTTCGTCAATGACCGCGGCGGTCATCGCGCCGCGCGAGCTCGCGGCGACACACTGGCCGCCCGCCGTTGCGCTTCACGAGCCCGCATGACCTCCACCACCCCTTCCTCGGCGAGCGAGGATCTTCGCGCCAGCTTCCTCGCATTCCGCCACGCGGTGTTCGAACGCCACGAATTCGACGCGATTGCCCGCTTCCTGCATCCCGACTTCAGCAGCAGCTCGCCGATGCTGCGCGGTCGCGGCCCGGCCATGTACGCCGACTTCGCGCGCCTGCTGCTCGCGGGCCTGCCCGACCTGCGGCCGCTCGAGCAGGTGGTGCTGGTCGAGGGCACGCAACTGATGGCGATGACCCAATGGGCCGGCACCCACACCTGCAACTTCCTCGGCGCGCCGCCCACCGGCCGCGCGCTGCGCTTCGCGACCGCGGACCGCTACGAGACGCAGGACGGGCTGCTGCTGCGCCACTGGGACGTGGTGGACCGGCTCGAGGCCTCGATCGAGGCCGGGTTGCTGCGGCGCGCGGCGCCGTGAAACACGGCGGCCGGAACGCTCACAAGGTGTGAAGAAACCGTAGCGAGCGCCCCGAGGTCGCGCCGAGGACCGCAGCCGTACTCACGTACGGTGAGGACCGCAGGTGCGAGATCGGGGCGCGCAGTAGGTTTATTCACACCTTGTCACTCCTCGCTGGTCCACTCCACCTGCACGCCCAGGCTGCGCAGGTTCTCCACGAAGCGCGGATGCGCGCGGCGGATCGGCGTGGCGTTGCGGATCTCGGAGCGGCCCTCGATGCTCGAGGCCACCATGAACAGCGCGATCGCCACGCGGATGATGTAGGGGCTCTCGACCACCGCCGGCACCAGCGGGGAACCGCCGAAGGTGATGAGCCGGTGCGGGTCGGACGAGAAGACGTGGGCGCCGAACTTCGAGAGCTCGCCGGTCCAGCCGAGCGCGCCGTCGTAGACCTTGTTCCAGAACATCGCGTTGCCCTGCGCGCGCACGCCCAGCGCGATGAAGATCGGCAACAGGTCGACCGGGAAGTAGGGCCACGGCGCGGCCTCGACCTTGGTCAGCACGTTGGCGGTGAACGGCGTCTGCACCTTCAGCGGCCCCGAGCGCACGGCGCGCGACCAGCCGTCCTCGTGCACGATCTGCACGCCGAACTTGGCGAAGGTGCGGTCGATCAGCGGGAAGTTGGCCGGCGCGCTGTTGCGCACCACCACGTCGCCGCCGGTGATGGCGCCGAGCGCGAGGAAGGTGGTGATCTCGTGGAAGTCCTCGTCGAAACGGAACTCGCCGCCGCCCAGCGCATGGCCGCCATGCACCGTGAGGCGCGAGGTGCCGATGCCGTCGATGCGCGCGCCGATCATGGCCATGAAGCGGCAGAACTCCTGCACGTGCGGCTCGGAGGCGGCGTTGGTCAGGGTCGAGGTGCCCTCGGCGCCGACCGCGCACAACACGAAGTTCTCGGTGGTGGTGACCGAGGCATAGTCGAGCCAGTGGTCGGTGGGCACCAGGCGCCCGTCGGTGCGCACCAGCAGCGAGCCCTCGGCGCGCTCGACCTGGCCGCCGAAGCTGCGGAACACCTCGACGTGCGGATCGATCTCGCGCACGCCCAGGGTGCAGCCCTTGACGTTGTCCTCGAGCCGCGCCACGCCGAAGCGCGCCAGCAGCGGCGGCACCAGCATGATCGAGGAGCGCATCTCCTCGGGCAGCCGGTGGGCGGCGGCGTCGAACACGGTGTCGCGGTGGTGCAGCGCCAGCGTGCCGGTGGCGTGGTCGAGCTGCACCTCGCTGCCCAGCGTGCGGAAGATGTCGAGGATCTTGCGCACGTCGGTGATGTCGGGCACGCCGTGCAGGCGCAGCGGCTCGCGCGTGAGCAGGGTGGCGCAGAGGATCGGCAGCACCGCGTTCTTGTTGGCCGACGGCGTGATGCGGCCGCGCAGCGGCGTGCCGCCGTGGACGATGAGATTGGACATGTGTGTGGGACCCCCGTGTGGGGTGGATGATAGGCGGCGACAGGACGCGGCAGGCTTCGCTAAGACTCGCGGCCCGGCGTGCGGCGCGGAATCCAGTGGGCCAGCACGCCGGCCGCGGCGAAGGCGAGCCCGCCCGTGACCGCGATGCCCGCGGCCAGCGACAGGCTGCCCGCAAGGAAGGACAGCAGCGCCGGCCCGCAGGAGGCGCCGATGTCGGACATCAGCCGCCACACGCCGAGGAAGTGCGCGCGGCCATGGCGCGGCGAATGGTCGGCGCCCAGGGTCATGATCATTCCCGAGCCGATGCCGTTGCCGAAACCGATGGCCAGCGCCGCGACCAGCAGGGTGGCGGCGCCGGTGGTCAGCGGCATCAGCAGCATCGCGAGCCCCATGATCAGCATCGAGGGCACCGCGACCCAGCGCCGGCCCTTCTGGTCCATCACCTTGCCGGCCGGGTAGAACACCAGCATGTCGATGCCGCCGGCCATGCCGTAGATCAGCGAGGCCACCGAGGGCGCGAGCGCGAGATGGTCGGCCCACAGCGGGATCACCGCCTGGCGCGAGGCGCGCACCGCGCTGACCAGCGTCACGGCGATGCCCAGCGTGAGGAACACGCGGCGGTGGTCGCGCAGGGTCGAGACGATGGTGGGCTTCGCGGGCGCGACCTGGCCCGGCGGCGCGGGCGGCAGCTCGAGGTCGGGAATGCGCGCACCGAGGATGGCCGCGCCGGCCACCGCCACGATGCCCAGCACATAGGCTGCCATCAGGCCGAAGAAATGCACCGCGCCAGCCGCCAGGAAGGGGCCGATGAACATGCCGATGCGCATCACGCCGCCCAGGGTGGACAGCGCCCGCGCGCGGTACTCGACCGGCACCGCCTCGCTCATGTAGCTCTGGCGCGCGAGGTTGTAGACCGCCTGCGACATGCCGACCATGAAGCAGCCGAGCGCGAACAGGCCCAGGTGCGAGGTCCACACGCACAGCGCCATGCCGAGCGCGCTCCAGGCGCCGGCCGCGACGATGGCCCAGCGCTCGCCCCAGCGCATGGTGATCATCGAGGCCGGGATGTTGTTGAGCAGCGAGCCGATGCCGATCAGCGCCATCACCAGCGCCGCCATCGGCACCGAGGCGCCGAGCTCGCGCGCCGTGAGCGGCACGATCGGCAGGATCGCGCCCTCCCCGATGCCGAACAGCAGCGAGGGGCCGAAGGCCGGCACCGCGATGCGCCACAGCGAGAACGAGGGCTGGGAGGAGGACGAGGAGGTGGAGACGGCGGGCGGGGACGACATGCGGCGGGGGCTCTGGCTGGATGCCCTGGCCGCGCGGGGCGCGCAAGGCGCGGCCATTGTCCCGCCGATGGCGCCAGGGCGCAGGCCGGCCATGCAGTGCCCGATGGGGCGGGTACGGCATTGCGCCCCGGAGGCAGCGCGGGCGCTCAGCCCCGCATCGCGTTCGCCACGATGCGCACCGCCGAGGCCACCACGTCGTTGCGCGTCTTCGCGCCCTTGTCGCCCGGGAAGGTCAGGTAGACCGCGAGCACCAGCGGCGCGCCCGAAGCCGGCCACAGCACGCCGACGTCGTTGTTGGTGCCGTAGTCGCCCGCGCCGGTCTTGTCGCCCACGGTCCAGCCGCCCGGCACGCCGGCCACGAAGCGCTCCTTGCTGGTGGTGTTGCCGCGCAGCCAGGCCTCGAGCCGCGCGCGCTGCGGCGCGCCCAGCGCATCGCCGAGCACCAGCCGCTGCACGCTGGCGGCCATCGCGGCCGGGCTGGTGGTGTCGCGCGGATCGCCGGGGATGGCGCTGTTGAGCTCGGTCTCCCAGCGGTCGAGGCGGAACACCGTGTCGCCGATGGAGCGCGCATAGGCCGTGACGCCGGCCGGCCCGCCGAGCTGGTGCATCAGCATGTTGGCGGCGGCGTTGTCGCTGTACTGCAGCGTGGCGGCGCACAGCTCGGCCACGGTCATGCCGTCGGCCAGGTGCTTCTCGGTGATCGGCGAATTGGGCAGCAGCTGGGCACGGGTGTAGCTCAGGCGGCGCTCGAGCAGCGCCGGTTCCTGCGCGGTGGCGCGCTGCAGGATCGCGGCCGCGAGCATCAGCTTGAAGGTGCTGCACATCGGAAACAGCTCGTTGCCGCGGTGCGCAATGCGTGCGCCGCTGCCGGTGTCGAGCGCGTGCACGCCCAGGCGGCCGCCGCAGTCGCGCTCGAGCGCGGCGAGCCGGGCCTCGGCGTCCGGTCCGGAGGCGGCGGACCAGGCCGTGCAGGCGCTCGCGAGCGGCACCGCGCTGGCGGCGGCGAGGAGCGTACGGCGTCGGATCGATGTGTTCATGGGTGTCTTGGTGCGAAGGGAGTGGTTGGACGAGACCGCATCGTAGGAACGGGTGCCCCGCGCCGCCAGCGCGAGCGGGGCGGCGGGCGTCCCGGCTGTATCGGGTGTAACGGCGCCTTCCTGCACCTGCGTCGGCCTGCGCTGTCGCGGCGCTGTCATGCGCGTCGCGCAGCATCCGAGGCATTGGTTGTATTTGTGGACTTTGTTGTAAATCACATTCATCTACCCAAGTGCACATGAATGCATCGATCGACGGCAGGCCACGCGCGACCGCGAATGCCTTCGTGCCGGGGCGGCCTTGAGCCCGCCCCGGCGTTCTTGACCTGCCGGAGTTCCCCGATGACAACGCCGAGAGGCCGCCTCGCGCGCGCCGCCCTGTGCCTGACCCCCATGCTACTGCTGGCCGCCTGCGGCGGCGGTGGCGGTGGTTCGACCCCCTTTCTTCCCGTTGCGCCGCCCGCGCCGGCTCCCGCACCCGCGCCCTCCCCGGCGCCGGCACCGCGCCCCAAGGCGCTGGTGATCGGCGTCGACGGCGTGCAATACGCGGCCCTGCAGCAGGCGCTCGGCGATGCGCGCATGCCCGCGCTGCAAGGCCTGGGCACCTTGCTGCCTTCCTACACCGGCGGCGTGATCGGCCGGCGCACGCAGCAGCAGGCCACCGACGGACCGTCGTGGGCCACGCTGCTGACCGGCGGCTGGGCCGACCGGCACGAGATCCGCTCCAACTACGAGGGCCAGGCCTTCGGCGCCGACACGGTCTTCAAGCTGCTCAAGCAGCGCCGCGCCGACACCCGCAGCGCGGTGGTCGCGAGCTGGAGCGGCCTGCCGCAGCTGCTGCGCACCGACAAGGCCGCGGGCTACCTCGAGCTCGCGAAGGACTGCGACGGCAGCGACGACTGCGTCTCGACCGAGGCCGCGGGCGCGCTCGAGCGCGGCGGCTACGACCTCGTGGTGGCCGACTACCAGGGCCCGGCGCAGGTCGCCGACGTGGCGGGCTACGGCACCGACTACCAGAACGCGCTCGCGCAGGTCGACAAGCAGATCGCCACGCTGCGCTCCGCGCTGGCGCGGCGCCGCGCGGCCCAGCCGCAGGAGGACTGGCTGGTGGTCGTCGCCACCACCCACGGCCTGGGCGCCACCGGCGTGGCCGACGGCATTCCGGTGCCGTCGAACCTCGCGACCGCGCTGGTGCTCGACCGCCGCGCCAACCTCGACGCAGCAGCGCCCACCGGGCTGCCCGCGAACATCGCGGACTGGTACGGCTACGCCTCCACGGCCGACATCGCACCCACCCTGCTGACCCATCTGTCGGCCCTGCCCGCGGCCGACAAGTACGCGATCGACGGCGCGCCGCTGCTGGGCGCACCCGGCGTGCGCCAGCTCGCCGCGGTGGCCAACGACAAGCGCAACGGCATCCGCCTGAGCTGGACGCTGCCGGCCCCGGTCGCCTCCATCACGGTGCTGCGCGACGGCACGGCCGTGGCCACGCTGCCCGGCACCGCCCTCGGCTTCGAGGACACCACCATGCCCTTCGACGCCAGCGGCACCTATGCCTACGACTACACGGTGATGGCCGACAGGACGCCGGTCTCGCTGCGCGCCTCGCTCGACTACGTGAAGCCGATCGTGCTGCTGCCCAGCGTGGCCAACGGCCTCACGCACCTGTTCCCGCTGAACGGCGCGCTCGGCGACCGCATCGCCGGTGGCCAGGTCTTCGCGCCCTGGGTCAAGGGCGCCACCGCGGTCTACGCGGCGGCCGGCGACGGACCGCTGGGCAGCGGCACGCGCGCGCTGCTGTCGACCGACTACACCGGCACCAAGGTCTGCACCGCCTGCGACGGCGGCTACTCGATCCCGACCGCCAGCGTGACCAGCACCAGCGCGCCCTTCAGCTTCGGTTTCTGGTTCCGCTCCGACGCCACCCGCTCGGGCATGCCGGTGATCTCGAACAAGGACTGGGGCAGCGGCTCCAACCCGGGCCTCGCGATCGGCCAGTACGGCAGCGCGCTGCGCTTCAACATCGGCCGCGGCGGCGAACGCGTCGGCGACAAGGACCTGGGCTTCAGCGCCAACACCTGGGCCTATGTGGTGATGACGGTGGACGTGCAGGCGCTGAAGGCGAACTACTACGTGTTCGACCCCTCGCTGGGCCTGCAGAGCAGTTCGGTGACGCTGACCGGCGCCTTCGCGGCCGCGCTCAACGGCCTCAACAAGGGCTTCTCGCTCAACGAGGACGGCGATGGCGGCTACGGCCCGAACTACCGCAACGGCAATGCGAGCAACACCATCGCCGGGCGCTTCGACTTCGCCGAGTTCGCGACCTGGAACCGCGTGCTGAGCGCGGCCGAGATCGAGTCGATCGCGCGCTCGCGCGGTTCGCTGACCACGCTGGTGCCCTGAGGAGAGACACGCATGCGCAACCCAACGATGCAACGCGCGGCCTGCGCCCTGGCGCTGCTCGCCGCCACCGTGCTCACGGCCTGCGGCGGCGGCGGAGGGGGTGGCGGCGCCATCGCCCTGCCCCCGGTAACGGGCCTCGTGCCCAACGACCCGGCCACCGCCGGCCCGCCGGCCGAGGCGCTGACCCCGCCGGGCGGCACGCCCGATTCCCAACTGCCGCCGCGCCGTCCCGAGTCGGTGCGCTGCGCGCCCTGAGCCCGAACACCATGAGCGACAAGCAAGCATCCCCTTCCCGCCGCGGCTTCCTGCGCGGCGCCGCCACCACCGCGGGCGCGGCCGCCGCGCTCGGCCTGCTGCCGCCCGGCATCCGCCGCGCGCTGGCGATTCCCGCCACGCAGGAGACCGGCACCATCAGCGACGTCAAGCACGTCGTGATCTTCATGCAGGAGAACCGCTCCTTCGACCACTACTTCGGCACCCTGCGCGGCGTGCGCGGCTTCGGCGACCGCTTCCCGGTGCCGCTGTCCAACGGCAAGCCGGTGTGGCAGCAGCCGCCGACCTCGGGCAGCGGCACCTGCGTGCCCTTCCGCTACGACACCACCGCCACCAGCGCGCAGCGCACCACCGGCATGGCCCACAGCTGGTCCGACGGCCAGCAGGCCTGGAACGGCGGGCGCATGAACCAGTGGGTGGCGGCCAAGACGGCGCGCGCGCTCGGCTACTACACGCAGAGCGACATCGCCTACCAGTTCGCGCTGGCCGATGCCTTCACCCTGTGCGACGCCTACCACTGCAGCGAGCTCACCGGCACCAACTCCAACCGCCTGTTCCTCTGGAGCGGCACCAACGACCCGCTGGGACAGGGCGGCGGTCCCGCGATCGACAACTCGAACGACGACCTCGCGAACGCGCCCGGCTACGACTGGACCACCTACCCCGAGCGCCTGGAACAGGCCGGCGTGAGCTGGCAGATCTACCAGGACATGGCCGACAACTACACCGACAACCCGCTCGAGGGATTCACCCGCTTTCGCCAGGCCTACTACGCGGCCGAGCCGACCGAGGCGCAGCGCTCGCTCAAGGCGCGCGGCCTGTCCACGCGCTCGCTCGACGCCCTGGCCGACGACGTGAAGGCCGGCCGCCTGCCGCAGGTGAGCTGGATCGTGGCGCCCGAGAAGTACTCGGAGCATCCCGGCCCCTCGTCGCCGCTGTGGGGCGCCGAATACACCGAGCGCGTGCTCAACGCCCTCACGGCCGATCCCGCGGTCTGGAGCCAGACCGTGCTGTTCATCATGTTCGACGAGAACGACGGCTACTTCGACCACATGCCGCCGCCGTCCATTCCTTCGCTCAACGCCGACGGCAGCGAGGCCGGCATGAGCACGGTGTCGACGCTGGGCGAGCGCAACGACCTCAAGGCGCCCTACCGAGGCTCGCCCTTCGGCATGGGCTGGCGCGTGCCGATGTACGTGGTGTCGCCCTGGAGCCGCGGCGGCTGGGTCAACTCGCAGGTGGCCGACCACACCTCGGTGGTGCGCTTCCTCGAAACGCGCTTCGGCGTGATGGAGCCCAACATCAGCCCCTGGCGGCGCGCGGTCGCGGGCGACCTCGGCACCTGCTTCGACTTCGCCACGCCCAATGCGGCGCTGCCCGCGCTGCCGCACATCGACGGCAAGGCGGCCGACGATGCCATCGCGAAGCAGCTGCTGCTGCCCACCCCGGTCGCGCCCGCGCCCGGCACCGGCACCCTGCCGCAGCAGGCCACCGGCGTGCGCTACTCGCGCGCCCTGCCCTACGAGCTGCACACCAGCGGCCGGCCCGACGTGGCGCAGCAGAAGTTCTGGCTGGTGTTCGGCAACACCGGCGGCGCCGGTGCGGTGTTCCATGTCTACGACCATCTCGCGCTCGACCGGGTGCCGCGCCGCTACACGGTGGAGCCCGGCAAGCTGCTCAACGACGCCTGGGCGGTGGCGGCCGGCGGGCGCTACGACCTCTCGGTGTTCGGCCCCAACGGCTACTTCCGGCGCTTCGGCGGCAAGCTGCCGGCCGCGCTCGCGGGCGGCACGGCGCTGCCCGAGGTGCGCGTCTGCTACGACGCCGCCAACGGCGACGTGCACCTGGAGATGCACAACCTCGGCAACATCAGCTGCACCGTCACGGTGGCGCCGAATGCCTACCGCACCGACGGGCCGTGGTCCTTCGCGCTCGCGCCGGGCCAGGTGGCGGTGCAGAAGTGGGACCTCGCGCCCGCGAAGCACTGGTACGACTTCAGCGTGACGGCCAACGTCGACGACGGCAGCAGCTACCTGCGGCGCTTCGCGGGCCGGGTGGAGAACGGCAGCCACGGCATCAGCGATCCGGCGATGGGCCAGGCGGCCTGAGCGTCACGCGCCTCCTCCACAATGGCGCCGGTCCGCCACCGGCGCCATCGCTCCCTCTCCCATCGGCATCCCATGCTCCAAGAAGAACGATTCCTGCGCATCCGCAGCCTGCTGGCCACCTTCTCGCGCCTGAGCGTCGAGCGGATCATGCAGGACCTCGCGGTCTCGCGCGAAACCGTGCGCCGCGACCTGCTCGAGCTCGAGGGCCTGGGCGAGCTGCGGCGGGTGCATGGCGGCGCCGTGGCCACGGGCGCGGAACCCGAGCCGCCGCTGGCGGTGCGGCTGGTGGCGCGGCAGCGCGAGAAGCGCGCCATCGCCCGGGCCGCGATCGCGCTGCTCGAGCCGGGGCAGACGGTGTTCCTCGACACCGGCAGCACCACCGCGCTGCTGGCCGAGGCACTGGCCACGCTCAGCGGCATGACGGTCATCACCAACTCGCTGAGCATCGCGCTCAAGCTCGCGGGCGCGGCCGAGGGCCGCGACACCGGCGGGCGCACCGTGCTGCTCGGCGGCGAGATCGACGTCAAGACCCAGGCCACCTGCGGCGCCGGCACGGTCGAGGAGATCCGCCGCTTCCGCGCCGACGTGGCGCTGCTGTCGCCGGTGGCGATGCATCCCAAGCACGGCGCGATGAGCTTCGAGCACCACGAGGCCGCGATCGCGCGCGCCATGGCCGAGCAGGCACAGCAGCTGGTGATCCTGGCCGACCACGCCAAGATCGGCCAGGCCAGCCGCGTCACCTATGCGCGCAGCGCCGACATCGACGTGGTCGTGACCGATGCCGCCTCGCGCGACATGCCGGCGCTGCCGGCGCTGCGCCGCGCCTGCGAGCGCGTGGTGCTCGCCTGAGGCTTTGGCATCATCGGGGAATGGATACCGCGCACCCTCTCCCCCTGGTCATCGTCAAGCTCGGCGACACCTTCGATGCCCTGCGCGAGACGCACGGCGACTTCGAGCACTGGATCGCCGACGGCCTGGCGAACGACACGCTGCCGATCGCCGTGATCGATCCGCGCCGCGGCGACACGCTGCCCGATCCCGCCGCCATCGCGGGCGCGGTGCTGACCGGCTCGCATGCGATGGTGTCGCACCGCGAGGACTGGAGCGAACGCACCGCCGGCTGGCTCGCGCACGCGGTCGCGCAGGGCACGCCGGTGCTCGGCATCTGCTATGGCCACCAGCTGCTCGCGCATGCGCTCGGCGGCGAGGCCGGCGACCATCCGCGCGGCCTGGAGATCGGCACCGTGACGGTGGCACTCGAAGCCGCCGCGGCCGACGACGCGCTGCTGCGCGAGTTGCCGCCGCGCTTCGAGGCCCACGTGGTGCACCGCCAGAGCGCGCTGCGCCTGCCCGAAGGCGCGGTGCGGCTGGCGGGCAACGCGCACGAGCCGGTGCAGGCCTTCCGCGTCGGCGAACGGGCCTGGGGCCTGCAGTTCCATCCCGAGTTCGGCGCGCCGATGATGCGCGGCTACGTCGACCAGCTGGCCGGCGACTTGCGCGCCGACGGCGTCGATCCCGCGGCGCTGCGCGAAGGCGTCGGCGCCACGCCGGCCGCGGCCTCGCTGCTGGCGCGCTTCGCGCGGATCGCGCAGGCGCACGACGAGGCCCGCGGCCGCGTGCCGGCCGACGCCTGACCGCGCCCGTTTTTTTTGCCTTGAACCCGCGCGCGGCTTCGCGTCGGCGTCGGACCGCGACTACAGATCGCGCCCGGCGCTTCGGTTAAGGTGGCCCGCACTTCCCTCCACCGAGGCCCCCACGCCATGCCCCGCCCCGACTCCCCTCCCGTGCGCAAGCACTTCTCGATGATCCGCGGCTTCCACCTCGCCGACGTGTTCACGCTCGGCAACGCGGCCTGCGGCGTGGGCGGCGTGTTCCTCGCGATGGCCTACATGGCGAGCCAGTCGCTGACCCACTTCTACTGGGCCGCCGCGCTCGCGCCCGCGGCCTTCGTGTTCGACGTGTTCGACGGCCGCATCGCGCGCTGGCGCCAGACCCATTCGGCGCTCGGGCGCGAGCTCGATTCGCTGGCCGACATCATCTCCTTCGGCGTGGCGCCGGCCGCGCTGGGCTTCGCGGCCGGCCTCGACGGCGGCTGGGACTGCGTGGCGCTGGTCTATTTCGTCTGCTGCGGCGTGAGCCGGCTCGCGCGCTTCAACGTCACGGCCGAATCGCTCTCGGCCGGCGGCGACAAGGTCAAGTACTTCGAGGGCACGCCGATCCCGACCAGCGTGGTGCTGGTGGGCGTGCTCGCCTGGGCCGCCTCGCAGGGGCGGCTGGGCGACGCGCTGTGGGGCGGCGCCTGGAGCGTGGGCCCGTGGCAGCTGCATCCGATGGCGCTGCTGTTCGCGCTCTCGGGCACGCTGATGATCAGCAAGACGCTGCGCATCCCGAAGTTCTGAGCCAGCGCAAACCCAAGGAAGACACCCTCATGACCATGAAGCTGTATTTCGACCCGCACAGCCGCGCGCAGGTCGCCAAGTGGATGCTCGACGAGGCGGGCGTGGACTACGAGATCGTGCCCACGCTGCTGCGCGAGAAGGCGCACAAGACGCCCGAGTTCCGCAAGATCAATCCGGCCGGCAAGCTGCCCGCGCTGGTCGACGGCCGCACACGGCTGTTCGAGAACGCGGCCATCTGCCTCTACATCGCCGAGAAGTACCCCGCGAAGAAGCTCGCGCCGCCCGTGGGCACGCCCGAGCGCGGCCGCTTCCTGTCGCTGATGGTCTATTCGACCGCGCAGCTCGAGCCCGCGATGGGCGACAGCATGCTCAGGCTGCGCAGCAACAACAGCGCGCGCGGCTGGACCGACTTCGAGGAGGCCAAGGATGCGGTCGAGCGCGAGCTCGGCGACGGCCCCTACCTGTTCGGCGCGCAGTTCACCGCGGCCGACGTGATGATCGGCTCGATGTTCATCTACCTGCGCGCCTTCGGCGGCCGCTCGAACCGGCCCCGGATCGACGCCTACGTCGAGCGGCTGCAGGCGCGCCCGAAGGGCATGCGCTTCGGCTGAAGCGAGACGTTCCGGCGCCGGCTGCCGCGCCGGCGACAGGTGGCGCGGCAGAGGCGGGCCTACGCTCGGTCCCCCGCTGTTTTCCAACGAAGGCTTCGTGCCGCACCACCATGCACAACACCAAGAGACAGGCAGCCACCCTTCCCCTTTCCCTGCTCGCCGCGGCGCTGCTGCTCGCGGGCTGCGCCAGCGCCCCGCCGCCCTCGGGGCGCGCGGTCACGATCGAGCGCACCACCTACGGCATCGCCCACGTCACCGCGCCCGACTACGAAGGCCTGGCCTTCGGCGCCGCCTACGCGCATGCGCAGGACAACGTCTGCCAGACCGCCGAGCACCTGGTGACGATGCGCGGCGAGCGCTCGCGCTTCTTCGGCGCGCAGGAACGCGGCGCCTTCGGCCTGGGCCTGATGCCCAACGCGCAGATCGACCTGTTCGTGCGCTACCACATGGACGACGCCGCGCTCGCGCGCGCCGGTGCCACCACCAGCGCCGAGGTGCAGGCCATGCTGCGCGGCTACGTGGCCGGCTACAACCGCTACCTGCAGGACGCCGGCCCCAACGGCCTGCCCGCGGCCTGCCGCGGCAAGCCCTGGGTGCGGCCGATGACCGCGGCCGACCTGGCGCGCGCCACCGAGCAGTCGATGATCCAGGGCGGCCTGGGCGCGCTCGCGGGCGCGGTGCTCGAAGCGGCGCCGCCCGCGCCGGGCGCGCGCACGGGCATGGCGCCGGTGCCGCTCGACCAGGCCGTGGCCGAGATCGGCCGCCACAGCTTCAACGCCAATCCCGAGGGCGGCGAGCTCGGCTCCAACGGCTGGGCCTTCGGACGCAACGCCACGCCCGACGGCCGCGGCCTGCTGCTGGGCAACCCGCACTTCCCGTGGACCGGCACCAACCGCTTCTGGCAGCTGCACCTGACGATCCCCGGCCGCGTCGACGTGATGGGCGCCACCGGCGGCCTGAGCCCGGTGGTGGCGATCGGCTTCAACAAGGACGTGGCCTGGACCCACACCGTGTCGACCGGCAAGCGCTTCACGCTCTACGAGCTGCAGCTCGATCCGGCCGACCCGACCGTCTACATCGTCGACGGCCAGCGCCGCCGCATGACGGCGCGCACCGTGACCCTGCCGGCGAGCGAGGGCGCGCCCGCGCTGCAGCACACCTTCTACGAGAGCGAATGGGGCCCGCTGATCGCGCTGCCCAAGGCCGGTCTGGGCTGGACCGCGCAGCGCGCCTATGCGATCCGCGACGCCAACACGCTCAACGTGCGCTCGGCCGAGGCCTGGATGCGCATGGCGCAGGCGCGCAACGTGGCCGAGCTGCGCGCCGCGATGGGCAACCAGGGCATGCCGTGGATCAACACCATCGCGGCCGACCGCGACGGCAACGCGATGTACGCCGACCTCTCGGCGGTGCCCGACGTCTCGGCCGAACAGCTGCGCGCCTGCGCGCCCTCGCCGGGCGCCGCGGCGCTGCTCAACGCGGCCGGCCTCGCGGTGCTCGACGGTTCGCGCGCCGCCTGCGCCTGGCAGCGCGATGCCACGGCCGCGTCGCCGGGCCTCATCGCGCCCGTGCGCATGCCGGTCGTGGTCACGCCCGACTGGGTGCAGAACAGCAACGACAGCTACTGGCTCAGCAACCCGCGCATCGCGCCGATGGCGGGCGTGTCGCCGCTGGTCGGGCCGGTGGGCGTGCCGCAGCGGCTGCGCACGCGCAGCGGCATCCTCGAGATCGAGGGCCGGCTCGCGGGCGCCGACGGCCTGCCCGGCAACCGCATGGGCGCGGCCGAGCTGCGCAGCGTGATCTTCCGCGACCGCAACCTCGCGGGCCTGCTGGTGATGGACGACCTGCAGGCCGCCTGCGCGGCCGCCGGCGGCGCGCTCGACGTCGACCAGGCGCTGGGCTGCCGCGTGCTAGCGGCCTGGGACCGCACCAGCAACGCCGACGCGAAGGGCGCGGCGCTGTTCCGCGAGTTCTGGCGCAAGGCCAAGGACATCCCGAAGGTCTGGCGCCTGCCCTTCGATCCCGCGCAGCCCGTGACCACGCCGGCCGGCCTCGACATGGCCGCGCCCGCCACCCGCGCCGCGGTCTTCAAGGCCCTGGGCGACGCGGTCGGCATCCTGCGCACCGCGGGCTTCGCGGCCGACGTGCCGCTGGGCGTGCCGCAGTCGCGCGAGGTGCGCGGCCAGCGCATCGCGCTGCATGGCGGCGACGAGTTCGAGGGCGTGCTCAACAAGCTCGAGTCGCAGGGCCAGTCGCTGATCGACCCGAAGGGCTACCAGGTCAACTACGGCAGCAGCTACATCCAGGTGGTGGGCTTCGACGAGCGCGGACCGGTGGCGCAGGGCCTTTTGACCTACGGCCAGAGCAGCGACCTCGCTTCGCCGCGCGCCTACGACCAGTTGCCGCTGTTCGCGGCCAAGCAGTGGCACGCGCTGCCCTTCCACCGCGCCGACGTCGAGGCGCAGCGCGAGGGACGGCCGCTGCAGTTCGCCTACTGAGTCGAGCAAACCCGAGCCCGCCGCTGCGACACATGGATTGCGCAGAATCGACGCCATGTCCCAAACCCCTGCCGCCACTCCTTCCGCCTCCGGCCACCGGCCCTCGGGCCTCGACCAGCTGATCGCCCTCGCCGCCGCCCAGCCGCTGGCGCCGGCCTGCGACCACTTCTACTTCCTGCGCCACGGCCAGACCGGCCGCAACGCGCAGCGCATCTTCCAGGCCACCGACGAGCCGCTGAGCGAGCTCGGCCTGCGGCAGGCCGCGCGCGCGGCCGAACTGCTGGCGGGCGAGCCGATCCGCACCATCGTCTGCTCCGACGCGCGGCGCGCCTTCGACACCGCGCACGCGGTGGGCAGCGCGCTCAAGCTGGTGCCCACCGCGCAGGCCGTGCTGCGCGAGCGCAACTTCGGCGCGCTGATCGGCACCTCCTCGGCCAACATCGACTGGGCCTGCGAGCCCGAAGGCGGCGAGACGCTGGCCCAGTTCGTCGCGCGCAAGCGCGCCGCGCTGGCCGAGGCCCTGGCCCAGCCCGCGCCGGTGCTGGTGGTGGCGCACGGCGGCACGCTCTATGCGCTGGCCGCGCTGCTGGGCGTGCCGGTCGACCTGGGGCTCCTGGGCAACGCGCAGCCATTGCGTTTCGACCGCAGCGGCCCCACATGGGCCGTGACGCCGCTCTCGCGGCATGTCGACGGCGACGCCGCGCTGGCCTAGGGTTCTCCGAGCGCCGCGCGCGAGCCGTCCCCACACCCCACACCAAGACCATGGAATTCAAGGACTACTACAGCGCCCTGGGCATCGAGCGCACCGCGTCGGACGACGAGGTGCGCAAGGCCTACCGCAAGCTCGCGCGCAAGTACCACCCCGACGTCAGCAAGGAGCCCGACGCCGAGCAGCGCATGCGCGACATCAACGAAGCCAAGGACGTGCTCGGCGACAAGGAGAAGCGCGCCGCCTACGACGCCCTGGCCGACCGCGTGGCGCGCGGCGGCCGTCCCGACGGCGACTTCCAGCCGCCGCCGGGCTGGGACACCGGCTTCGAATTCCACCGCGGACCGCGCCAGGGCCCGGCCGACCATGCCGACTTCAGCGAGTTCTTCTCCTCGATGTTCGGCGAGGCCGAGCGCCGCGGCGCCGCGCGGCAGAACTTCCGCGCGCGCGGCGAGGACCACCATGCGGCGATCGAGATCACGCTGGAAGACGCCATCGGCGGCGCCGAGCGCGAGATCAGCCTGCGCTCGCAGGTGCTCGACGCGCAGGGGCAGCCGCGCTGGGAAACGCGCACCCTGAGCGTGAAGATCCCGCCCGGCGTGCACCCGGGCCAGTTCATCCGCCTCGCGGGCCAGGGCCTGCCGGGCCATGGCGGCGAGCCGGCCGGCGATCTCTACCTCGAGGTGCGCATCGCGCCGCACAGGCTCTACCGCGTCGAGGCGCGCGACCTCTACATGACCCTGCCGGTCACGCCCACCGAGGCTGCGCTCGGCGCGCAGGTCGAGGTGCCGCTGCCCGGTGGCGGCGCGGTCGAGGTCACGGTGCCCAAGCAGGCCAAGAGCGGCCTCAAGCTGCGCCTCAAGGGCCGCGGCCTCGCTGGCAAGACGCCCGGCGACCTCTACCTGCTGCTCGACATCGCGCTGCCGCCCGCCGACAGCGAGGCCGCGCGCAACGCCTACGAGGCGCTCGCGAAGGCCTCGGCCTCGTTCAACCCACGCCAGCACCTGGGAGTCTGAGATGGCGACCGTTTCCATCACCACCACCGCCGTCGGCCAACTGCATCCGCTGGCCGCGAGCGAACTCGCGCATGCCTGCGGTGCCGACACCGCCTGGGTCGTGCAACTGGTCGAGGTCGGCATCGTGCGCATCGAGACCGAGGAGGCGCAGCCCGAGCGCTGGCGCTTCTCGAGCGCCGACCTGCAGCATGCGCTGGAGGCACGGCGGCTCGAGCGCGACTTCGGCGTCGGCCTCGATGCCGCGGCGCTGATCCTCGACCTGCAGCACGAGGTGCGCAGGCTCAAGGCGGTGCTGCAGACGCACGGCCTGCGATAGGCCCACGCGCCGCAAGGAAAAGCCGCGCCGCGGCTTGACCTTGACACCGTGCGAGACCGAAGACTTCGGGCCTCTTCCACAGGAGGCCGCATGACCCCTCGCACCCTTCCATCGCCCGTCCACGCCGACACCGCGCCGCCGTTCGACCTCGAGGCCGCGCTCGCGCGCGCCGGCGTTTCGCAGAGGCTGCTGCGCCAGTGCGAGGCGCGCGGCCTGATCGGCGCGACCGAGCCCCGCTACACGCACGCCCACGTCGCCGTGCTGCGCTTCGTGCGCCGCGCGCTGGCACTGGGCTTCGCCATGGACGAGATCGAGCAACTGGTGGCGCTGTGGCGCGACGAGGAACGCGCGAGCGCCGAGGTCAGGCACCTCACGCTGTGCCGCGCCGAGGCGCTCGATTCACGCATCGAGGAGCTGCAGGCGACGAAGCGCGTGCTCGAGCGGCTCGCGGGCCTGTGCCGGGGCGACCACCGGCCGGCGTGCCCGATCCTCGACGAGCTGGTGGAGCTCCGGGGCTTTGCCGCTACTGCATCCGCGGCAGATTGCCGATCCGCACCAGCATCTCGGTGAACATCTGCATGTCCGCGTCGAGGTCGGGCACTTCCTTGTATTCCTTGGCGTTGTGCGCGGTGTACTTCTTGCCGGGCATCGCGGGGCCGAAGTTGATCGCGTTGGGCATCAGCTTGGCGGTGGTGCTGCCGGCCGTGGGCACGGGCTTGGCCTCCAGCCCGGTGGTGTCGCCGTAGATGTTCAGCAGCGTCGAGAGCCAGGCGCCCTTGGGATCGCGCGCCATCCAGTTGCCCTGGTCGTACTGGATCTCGGGCTTGACCTTGGCAGCGTCGGCCCAGGCCTGCACCTTCGCGGTGACCTGGGCCTTGAGTTCATCGGGCGTGCGGCCGCGCGGCATGCGCACGTTGACCGTGACCTCGACGCGGCCGTCGGCCCCCGCGCGCAGCAGGTTCGGCGAGAAGGTCAGAGGACCCATGAAGTCGTCGGCATAGCCCAGGCCCAGCTTCTCGCCGAGGTAGCCGGTGCCGTAGAGCGCATCGAGGTAGTCGACCGCCTGGCGAAAGCCGTTGGGCGCGAGCGCCAGGCCCGACTCCTTGAGGAACAGCGCGAGGCGCGGCACGGGGTTCACGCCCTCCTCGGGCCGCGAGCCATGGGCCGAGACGCCGGTCACCTTGAGCTCGATGCTGTCGGCGCCGCGCGCGATGTCGATGGCGAACTTGCCGCCCTGGGCCTCGTACTTGCGCAGGAAGCCGGCCTTCGCGGCCTCGAGCGTCGCGGCCGCCGCGGCGAGGTCGCCGCCCTTGAGCGTGGCGGTGGCGGTCTGCGCGATCGCATTGGCCGAGGCGGCGCCGGCCATTGCGACGATGGTGGTGGCCGCGGGGTCGGCGGGCTGCGCGGGGAAGAAGACCTTGAGCGCGCCCGAGCCCTTCTCGGCCACGACCGCCGGGTACTTGCTGTCGAGCACGATGTTGTAGGCCGGCAGCGCCGTCTTGTTGCGGTAGTAGAGCATCGCGTCGCCACCGGTCTCCTCGGTGGTCTCGATCATCAACCGGATGCCGCGCTCGAGCGGCAGGCCGCTGTCCTTGACGGCCTTCATCGCATAGAGCACAGCGGCGATCGAACCCTTGTCGTCGATGGTGCCGCGGCCGTAGAGCAAGTCGCCCACGCGGGTCATGGTGAAGGGATCGAGCCGGGTGCCGTCGTCGAGCACCCATTCGGACAGCACGGCGGGCACCACGTCGGCATGCGTGAGGATGCCGAACTCCTCGCTGCCGCGGCCCTGGAGGCTGACCTCGAAGATGCGGTTGTCGACGTTGCGCCAGTTCAGGCCGAAATCCTTCGCCATCTTCTCGACCAGCCGGCCGAAGTCGAGGATCGCGGGACTCTCGTGCGGCGGCACCTGCACGTTGCGCACGGTCGGGATCGCGACCATGGCGCCGATGGTCGCGATCGCCGCCTGCTGGTTGTGCAGCCGGTTGTACAGGCCGAGCAGGCGCGCGATGTCGACCAGCGCATCGCCTGCGAGCGGCTGGCGCTGTCCATACGCGGACACGGCCGCGGCCAGCTCCTTGTTCGCGGGGTTCGCGGCCACGGCCTGGGCCAGGAAGGCATGGAAGTCCTTCGGAGTCTGGCCGGCCTGCCAGCGCGCGGCGATCTGGTCGAGCGCGGGCTTTTTGAGCGTGTCGGCGAGGGCCGTGCCGCCGAGGGCGAGCACGGCGCAGCCGATGGACAGGGCGGGCAGCGAAAGGCGGGAAAGACGCCATGGCATGGAGGAGCTCCCTCGTGGCAGATGCATCCGCCGACGATAGCCGAGCCCACGTCACAAGCAGCCTCGCGACGCGGGCCCCAACGAAAAACCGGGCCACGCTCGTCGCGTGGCCCGGTTTTCGGACCAATTCTCTTCAGCAGAAAGCGGCTTGCGCCGCCCGGCCTCACAGGCCGGCTTGACGCGTCAGCGTGCGGGCTTGCGCGGGGATCACGCTGCCCGGGAACGATTCGCGGCGCAGGTTCTGGCCAGGAGCGTGGGCGGCTGCCACGGCTTCGCCACGCACCACGGCGCGGTCGGTGTTGCCGGCCACCACGGGTGCCAGGTTGGCGGTCGCGCCGTCGGCGTAGATGTTGCCTTCGCGGGCAGCGGCGGCAGCCTGGGGCGCCACGTCGGCGCGGCTGTAGCCGGCGGTCACGGAATGCACGCCTTCATAGGTTTCGGCGTGGGCGCCGGCAACGGCGATCAGCGACAGGGCGGCGGCAGCGAGGATGTTCGAGGTCTTCATACGAGTGTCTTTCCTTGGATGGTCTTCTTTTGGACGGGCTCGAAGTTTGCCCCAGGAAACAAGGGAAAACCCTCGCTCGAATGAACCACGGTGTTCATGAAATTGAAACAATGACGGGGAACTTTCCGACGACGACACCCAATTGGCTACATCCGGCGCCGAATCGGCGCTGATCGGGCCGTCCGTCGAATACCTTCCGGCTACCGCGGCCAGGCCCGCAGCACGGCGCGGATCGCGCGCGTGTCGCCGGCCTTGACCTCGGCGCGGTAGCTGCCGACCAGCGCCTCGCGCTCGCCATCGGCCTGCGCGTCGCCGCGCCAGGCCGCGAGCGCGGCGATCTCGTCCTCGCCGAGCGCCGACAGCCACACCAGCGTGAGCTGCCGCTCGAACTCGCGCGCGACGATCAGCAGGTTGCGCTGGCGCGTGGAGGTCACGCCGCGCGACCACAGCGAGTCGATGGCGCCCTCGAGCGTGGCCTCGGGCAGCGCGCTGAACTGGGCCGCGTTGCCGCGCGCCAGCTGCTTGACCACGGCGGTCATCAGCAGCTCGCTCGAGAAGTCGATCTCGCGCAGGTCGGCCACCGCCATGCGCTCGAGCAGCGCGGTGCGCGCCGGTCCCGGCGGCTGGGCCTGCTGGCGCTTGACGAAGTCGGCGCGGGCCGCGTCGTCCATCGCGCCATAGTCGGCGCGCACCTTCGCGAGGTGCGCGACCGCGGCCAGCGCCGCGGGCGACGGCGCCGCGCCGCCCTGCCCGGCAGCCGCCACGGCCGTGCGCACCGCGGCAACGGCGGCGTTCGCGTCGAAGGCATGGGCCGAGGCGGCATCGAGCGCCTTGAGCGCGCCGCCCGCGATAGCCTCGTCGGCCGGCTCGAGCTGCTGCCTGGCGCCGCGCGCCACGGCGCCGGGCGCGTAGGCCGCCTGGTAGCGCGCCGCCACGCCCTCGAACTGCAGCAGCGCCTGCGCGCGGTCCTGGGCCGCGGCGGGCGCGGCGGCCAGCAGCAGCGAGAGCGAAAGGCCGAGGGCCAGGGCGGACAGGCAACGGGAGCGGAGGAGCGACATGGCGCGATTATTGGCGCCGGCCCGGCCGGGCCGCGTCGGACGAGCGCCAGCCGGGCACCCCGGAAAAATCGCGCCGCGCGCAGAACCGAAAGCCTTCGGCGCGATCGCAATCCCACGCCGGTCACCACGGCCCGCTAAAGTCCGCCCCGCTCCCGCTCAATGCCCACCGCGCCATGCGAACCCTCTTCCTCCTCCCGCTCCTTTTGACCACCCTGCTCGCCCTGCCCGGCCATGCCCAGCCGCGCGCCGAGGCCAGCCCGCGCCCGATCGCCGCGCGCGGCGCGCTCGGGGCCGAGGAGCAGAACAACATCGCCGTGTTCAAGGCCGCCTCGCCCGCGGTGGTCAACATCACCTCGATCGGGCTCGAGCGCGGCCTGTTCTCGCTCAACGTGCAGCAGGTGCCGCAGGGCACGGGCACCGGCTTCGTCTGGGACACGCAGGGCCACATCGTCACCAACTACCACGTGATCCAGAACGCGGCCGCCGCGCGCGTGACGCTGGCCGACCAGAGCAGCCACCGAGCGCAGCTGGTGGGCGTGTTCCCCGATCGCGACCTCGCGGTGCTGCGCATCGACGCACCCGCGGCCAAGCTGCGGCCGCTGCCGCTGGGCACCAGCGCCGACCTGCAGGTGGGCCAGAAGGTCTACGCCATCGGCAATCCCTTCGGGCTCGACCAGACACTGACCACCGGCATCGTGAGCGCGCTCAACCGCGAGATCGATTCGGTCAACCGGCGCACCATCCGCGGCGCGGTCCAGACCGATGCCGCGATCAATCCCGGCAACTCGGGCGGCCCGCTGCTCGATTCGGCGGGTCGGCTGATCGGGGTCAACACCGCCATCTTCAGCCCCTCGGGCGCGAGCGCGGGCATCGGTTTCTCGATCCCCGTGGACGAGGTCAATCGCATCGTGCCGCGGCTGATCCGCGACGGCCGCTTCGTGCGCCCCGCGCTGGGCCTGACCTACGCGCCCAAGGAACTCAACAGCGCGCTCGACCTGCCGCGCGGCGTGGCGATCCTGCGCGTGCAGCCCGACAGCCCGGCCGCGCGCGCGGGCCTGCGCGCCTTCGCACGCGGCGAGCGCGGCATCGTGCCGGGCGACGTGATCACCGCGATCGACGGCGCGGCCGTCAGCAGCGCCGACGACGTGCTGACCGTGCTCGAGCGCCTGCAGCCCGGCGACGCGGTCGAGCTCACGCTGTGGCGCGCGGGCGCGACGCGGCGCCAGAAGGCCACGCTCGCGACCTCGGAGGAATGAACGCTACGGCGTGGCGATGCGCTGCAGCAGCTGCACGGTCGGATAGCCGTCGGCCGGCTCGCCCACGCTGCGCTGCCAGCGCCGGATCGCATCGCGCGTGGCCGGGCCCAGCAGCCCGTCGGCCGTGCCCGCGCCGAAGCCGCGCGCATTGAGCGCCTGCTGCAGCGCGATCGTGTCGGCGCGCGACAGCGGCTGCAGGTCGCGCGGCCAGTCGGCGCGCACGGGCGGCCCGCCCGCGAGGCGCTGCGCCAGCAGCCCCACGCCCAGCGCATAGCTGGTCGCGTTGTTGTAGCGCAGGATGGTGCGGAAGTTGGGCCCGACCAGGAAGGCCGGTCCGCGCGCGCCGGCCGGCAGCAGGATCGAGGCATCGGCCAGCGCGGGCAGCGGCGTGGCGTCGTCCATCGCACGCACGCCCTCGGCGGCCCATTGGCTCGCGGACTGGCGTTGTTGCCCGTCGGCGCGCGCGAGGTCGAAGCCCGGCGGCAGCCGCACCTCCACGCCCCAGGGCTGGCCGGCCTGCCAGCCCGAATGCTGGAGGAAGTTCGCGGTCGAGGCCGTGACGTCGGCCATGCTGTCCCAGATGTCGCGCCGGCCGTCGCCGTCGGCATCGACCGCATGCGCGAGGAACACGGTCGGCAGGAACTGCGTCTGGCCCATCGCACCGGCCCAGGAGCCGATCATGCGGTCGCGCGGGATGTCGCCGCGCTGCAGGATCCTGAGCGCCGCCATCAGCTGCTCGCGCGCCCAGCCGGCGCGCCGGCCCTCGAAGCCCAGCGTGGCGAGCGCATCGATGGTCGAGATGTCGCCGTAGTTGGCGCCGTAGTTGCTCTCCATGCCCCAGATCGCGACCACGATCTCGCCCGGCACGCCGTAGCGCGCGGCCACGGCATCGAGCTGGGGCCGCAGCGCCTGCAGCCGTTCCTGGCCGCGCGCCACGCGCTGGGCCGAGACGGCCGTGTCGAGGTAGTCCCAGACCGCGCGCACGAACTCGGCCTGGCTGCGGTCGCGCTCCACCACCTGCGGCAGGTAGCTCGCGCCGTCGAAGGCGCTGTGCAGGGTGGCCTCGTCGATGCCGGCGGCGCGCGCCTGCGTGCGGAATTGCGCGACCCAGCGCTCGAAGTCCTGCTGGATGCGGGCATCGTCGACGGCGGGTGCGACCGGTGCGGTGGGAGTGGCCGAAGGCACGGGCGCGTCGGCGCGCGGCACGGCGGGTATTGGCTGGGTCTGCGTGCGCGCGGGCGGCGCGGCGCAGCCCGCGATGAAGGCGGCGAGCAGCAGGCTCGCCGATGCGTGGTACGGCAGGCGATGCGACGGACGTGAAGTGACATGGGGCATGCCCCCATTCTGACGATGCGCGCAAAGGCCCCGCGCCCGGCGGCGGCAACGACGTGCCGCGCGACATGTCCTACGCCGCGACGCGGCCTGCGCGCGCCGGGCGAGCCATGCACGGTGACCACGCTGCGAGCACCGAATCAAGGAGCCATCGATGCCGACCCGAAAGACCAAGGGCCTCTACGCCAACATCCACGCCAAGCAGGAGCGCATCAAGCACGGCAGCGGCGAGCACATGCGCAAGCCAGGCAGCGAGGGCGCGCCCAGCGACGAGGCCTTCGAGAAGGCCGAGAAGACCGCCCACAAGCCGAAACAGCGGCACTGAGGCCGCTGTCTCGCGTCGAGCCAAGCCCGCTCAGGGCTTCTGGAACAGCTTCAGCACGCTCGAGAAATCGAGCGCGCCATGCCCCGCGAGGCTGTGCGCGGCATAGAGGTTGCGCGCGATGCCGCCGAGCGGCGTCGAGGCGCGCACGGCGGTCGCGTTCTCCTGCGCCAGGCCCAGGTCCTTGAGCATCAGGTCGGTGCCGAAGCCGCCCGCGTAGTTCTTCGAGGCCGGCGCGGTCTCCATCACGCCGGGCATCGGGTTGTACTTCTCGAGCGCCCAGTTGCCGCCCGAGCTGCGGCGCATGATCTCCGACAGCACCTTGGGATCGAGCCCGTTGGCCACGCCGAGCGCGAGCGCCTCCGAGGTGCCGATCATCAGGATGCCGAGCAGCATGTTGTTGCAGATCTTGGCGGTCTGGCCCGCGCCCGCGGCGCCCGCGTGGAAGATGTTTGCGCCCATCTTCTCGAGCACCGGCCGCGCGCGCTCGAGGTCCTTCGTCTCGCCGCCGACCATGAAGGTCAGCGTGCCCGCGATGGCGCCGCCCGTGCCGCCCGACACCGGCGCATCGATCATCGCGATGCCCTTGGCGGCGGCGGCCTCGGCCACCTTGCGCGAGGTGGCGGCGGCGATGGTGCTGCTGTCGATCACGAGCGCGCCGGCCTGGATGCTCTCGAGCAGGCCGGGCTTGCCCGCGCCGCCGAGGAACAGGCCCTCGACGTGCGCGCTGGCCGGCAGCATGCTGATCACGACCTCGGCATCGGCCACGCTGTCGGCCGCCGACTTCGCGATCGGCAGGCCCTCGCCCGCGAACTTCTTGCAGGCGTCGGCCGAGAGGTCGAAGGCGCTGAGCGTGTGGCCGGCCTTGAGCAGGTTGAGGGCCATCGGGCCGCCCATGTTGCCGAGGCCGATGAATGCGATCTTCATGTGTTGTCTCCGAAGGATTGAGTGTCTTGAATGCAGGAACCGGACGCAGAGGACGCGAAGGTCTCGCGAAGGACGCAAAAAAACTTCAAATGGATTTCTTTCGCGCTCTTCGCGAAACCTTCGCGTCCTCTGCGTCCGGAAATCCGTCTTTACCTCAGCGTCGCCAGCTCCGCCGGCATCTCGCCGCGCGGGCGCAGGTGGTCGTCGATGAAAGCCTGGGTGATTTCCTCGATGCTCGCGGGCGACCACTGGGGGTTGCGGTCCTTGTCGATCAGCACCGCGCGGATGCCCTCGGCGAAGTCCTTGTGCGCGCAGAAGCCCAGCGAGGCCCAGTACTCGAGGCGGAACACCTCGGCCAGCGACATGCGGTGCACGCGCTGCCAGAGCTCGAAGCTCAGCGCGGCCGAGCTCGGCGCGCCCTTCATGAAGGTCTTGGCGGCGCCCTGCAGCCAGGCGTCGTCGCTGCGCAATGCGCGCAGGCGCTGCGCGATGTCGAGCAGGTCGTCGCCGGCCATCAGCGCGTTGATGGTGTCGTAGTGCTCGCGCACCTTCGAGGCCGGCAGCTCGGCGCCCTCGCCGGCTTTGGCGAGGATGCGCGACAGCGTGGCGCGGTCGGCCTTGCCCTCGCCGGCCCAGCGCGCGGCGGCGATGGCCTCGAGCACCTGGCCCTTGTGCTCCTGCGGCACCAGCACGTCGGCCAGGCCGCAGAAGATCGCGTCGGCGGCATTGAGGTTCGCGGCCGTGAGCGCGAGGAACAGGCCGGTACGGCCCGGCGTGCGGCGCAGGAACCAGCTGCCGCCCACGTCGGGGTACAGGCCGATGCTGATCTCGGGCATGGCGATGCGGCTCTGCGCGGTCACCACGCGGTGCGAGCAGCCCGACATCAGGCCCACGCCGCCGCCCATCACGATGCCGTGGCCCCAGCAGAGGAAAGGCTTCGGGAAGGTGTGGATCAGGTGGTCGAGCTCGTACTCCTCGCGGAAGAAGTCCTCGGCGTAGGTGTTGCGTTCGGCGCCGCACTCGCGCAGCGTCTGGTAGAGCTGGCGCAGGTCGCCGCCGGCGCAGAAGGCCTTCTCGCCCGCGGCCTGCAGCAGCACGCCGACGATGCCGTCGTCCTTCGCCCATGCGCGCAGCTGGGGCGTGAGCAGGCGCACCATGTCCACCGACAGCGCGTTGAGCGAGGCGGGTGCGTTGAGCGTGGCGACGCCGAAGCGCTGGCCGCCGGCGGTCTTGATTTCGTCGAAGAGAACTACGGAGTCGGTCATTGTCTTGAGGGGTTCCGGATATGGGGCGTCAGCGGATATCGCTGTCCCCTTCCAGCAATTTTCGCGCAACGATCACGCGCATGATCTCGTTGGTGCCCTCGAGGATCTGGTGCACGCGGGTGTCGCGCACCAGCCGCTCGAGCGGGAACTCGCTGAGGTAGCCATAGCCGCCGTGCAATTGCAGCGCGTCGTTGCAGACATTGAAGCCCGCATCGGTCGCGAAGCGCTTGGCCATCGCGCAATAGGTGCTGGCGTCGGCATGGCCGGCGTCGAGCTTGCTCGCGGCCAGCCGCACCATCTGGCGCGCGGCCACCAGCTCGGTCGCCATGTCGGCCAGCTTGAACTGCAGCGCCTGGAAGCTGGCAATAGGCTTGCCGAACTGCTGGCGCTCGTGCAGGTAGCGGCGCGCCGCGTCGAGCGCGCCCTGCGCCGCGCCCACCGAGCAGGTCGCGATGTTGATGCGACCGCCGTCGAGCCCCTTCATCGCGATGCGGAAGCCCTCGCCTTCCTTGCCCAGCAGGTTCGCGGCCGGTATGCGCACGTTGTCGAAATTGATGGTGCGCGTGGGCTGGCTGTTCCAGCCCATCTTGTGTTCCTTCTTGCCGTAGCTCACGCCGGGCGCGTCGGCCGGCACCGCGAAGGCCGAGATGCCGCTGGCGCCCGCGCCGCCGGTGCGCGCCATCAGCACCAGCACGTCGGTGGAGCCGGCGCCCGAGATGAAGGCCTTGCCGCCGTTGATCACGTACTCGGCGCCCTGCAGCTCGGCGCGCGTCTTGAGCGAGCCCGCGTCCGAGCCGGCGCCCGGCTCGGTGAGGCAGTACGAGGCCAGCTTGCGCCCGCTCGTGAGGTCCTCGCCCCACTGCTCGGCCACCGCATCGGTGGCCCAGGTGCCGAGCATCCAGGTCGCCATGTTGTGGATGGTGATGAAGGCCGTGGTCGACGGGTCGACCGCGGCCATCTCCTCGAACACCAGCGCCGCATCGAGCCGCGGCAGGCCGAGGCCGCCGATGCGCTCGGGCGCGTAGAGGCCGCAGAAGCCCAGCTCGCCGGCCTTGGCGATGGCCTCCTTCGGGAAGAAAGCCTCGGCGTCCCACTGCGCCGCATGCGGCGCGAATTCGGCCTGCGCGAAATCGCGCGCGCTCTGCGCAAAGGCGTTCTGCTCTTCGGACAGTTCGAAGTTCATTGTTCGCGACCCTTCCAGCGATCCAGTTCGGCGGCCCGTTTCCGGGTCGATTTCTCCAGGCATGAATTGAATACCAGCGGCCACATGGAGCCGCCCTCGTTGGCCTTCGAGGCGCGCTTGCAGGCCGGGTCGCGGCCCTTGAGCCAGGCGCGCTGCTCGTTGCGCAGCGCGGTGCGCATCGACGGCGACAGCGTCTTCATCACCTCGCCATAGCGGATGTTGAGCGCCGCGTCGGCGGCGCGGAAATCGCGCGCCGCGCAGGCGTTCATCTGCTGCTGGTTCCCGTTGGGATCGCAGTCGTCCGCGTCGGCGGCCGCCCGCGCGCCGCCGGCGAGCAGCGCGAGCGTCGCCACCGCGCCCCAGGCCGCGACGCGAAGGCGCTTCCTCACTTGAGGCTGATGGTGGTGTTGACGCCGTGCGAGACGGTGCTGTCGTCGAACCAGCGTGCCGTGACGGTCTTGGTCTGGGTGTAGAACATGATGACCTGCTTGCCGTACGGGCCCAGGTCGCCGAGCTTGGAGGCGCGCGAACCGGTGAACGAGAACATCGGGACCGGCACCGGGATCGGCACGTTGATGCCGACCTGGCCCACGTCGATGTCTTCCTGGAAGCGGCGCGCCGCGGCGCCCGACTGCGTGAAGATCGCGGTGCCGTTGCCGTTCGGGTTGCTGTTGATCAGCTCGATGGCCTCGTCGATGGTCTCGGCATCGGCCACGCACAGCACCGGTCCGAAGATCTCCTGGTCATAGATGGTCATGCCGGGCTTCACGCCGGTGAAGATCGTCGGGCCGACGAAGTTGCCCTTCTCGTAGCCGGGCACGCTGGGCTTGCGGCCGTCGAGCACGAGTTCGGCGCCATCGGCCAGGCCGCGTTCGATCAGGCTGCTGACGCGGTCGTGCGCAGCGCACGAGACCAGCGGGCCCACGTCCACGCCCTTCTCGGTGCCGGCACCGATCTTCAGCGTCTTGGCCTTCTCGATCAGCTCGGGCACCCACTTGCGCGCGTCGCCCACCAGCACCGCCACCGACACCGCCATGCAGCGTTGGCCCGCGGCGCCGAAGCTCGCGCCGGCCAGCGCGTTGAGCGTCTGTTCCTTGTTGGCGTCGGGCATCACGATGGCGTGGTTCTTCGCGCCCATCATGCATTGCACGCGCTTGCCGGCCAGCGTGGCGCGGTTGTAGACGTGGGTGCCGACCTTGGTCGAGCCGACGAAGCTGATCGCCTTGATGTCCTTGTGGTCGCAGATGCCGTTGACCACCGCCTCGCCGCCGTGCACCACGTTGAGCACGCCGGCCGGGATGCCGGCCTCGAGCGCGAGCTCGCACAGGCGCATCGTGACCATCGGGTCCTGCTCGGAGGGCTTGAGCACGAAGGTGTTGCCGGTGACGATGGCCATCGGGAACATCCACAGCGGGATCATGGCCGGGAAGTTGAACGGCGTGATGCCCGCGCACACGCCCAGCGGCTGCAGCAGGGTGTAGGTGTCGACGCCGTTGGCCACGTTGTTGGCCAGTTCACCGAGCTGCAGGTTGCCGATGTTCGAGGCGTGCTCGACCACCTCGAGGCCGCGGAACACGTCGCCCTCGGCATCGGGCAGGGTCTTGCCCTGCTCGGCCGTGAGGATCGCGGCCAGCTCGGCCATGTTCTCGCGGATCAGTTGCTGGTACTTGAGGAAGATGCGCGCGCGCGCGCCGAGCGGGGTCTTGCGCCAGGTCTTGAAGGCGTCCTTGGCCGAAGCGACGGCGGCGTCGAGTTCGTCCTGCGTGGCGAAGGGCACGCGGGCCAGCACCTGCTGCGTGGCCGGGTTGACGATGTCGCGCCATTCGGTGGTCTTCGACTCGACGAACTTGCCGCCGATCAAGAGCTTGACGGTGGCGATCTGGGTCGAGGGCTGGGTGCTGGCGTCCATGTGCTTGTCTCCTGTGAATGCGGTGCCGAAGGCGGCGGAACAGCGGGCATCGTAGCTTTGCAGTTTTGCTATGACAATAGACAAAATTGCGCTGGGGTTTTGCAAAAATGCAGAACGCGGGGACAAGGACGCAGAGGACGCGAAGGTTCCGCGAAGAGCGCAAAAAAAACGAATTCACTTTTTTGATTTCTTTCGCGTCCTTCGCGGAACCTTCGCGTCCTCTGCGTCCGGTTCCCGCATTCAGAAAGAGCCGATGGACTGGGACAACCTCCGCTATTTCCTCGAACTCGCGCGCTCCGGCACGCTGATGAGCGCGGCGCGCCGGCTCGAGGTCGACCACACGACGGTGGCGCGGCGCATCCAGGCGCTCGAGAAGGAGGTGGGCGCGCCGCTGTTCGCGCGCGAGGCCGGCGGCCATCGGCTCACCGAGGCCGGCCGGCGGCTGCAGCCGCAGGTGGAAGCGATGGAAGGCGCCTTCCTCGCGGTGGAGAGCACGGCACCGGCCTCGCAGGAAGGGCTGTCGGGCCTGGTGCGCATCGGCGCCACCGAGGGCTTCGGCACCGCGGTGCTGGCGCCGCAGCTCGCGCTGTTCGCGCGCCAGCATCCGCGGCTGACCATCGATCTGCTGGCGATGCCGCGGCTGGTGCACCTGTCGCGGCGCGAGGCCGACATCGTGATCTCGCTCGAGCGGCCGGCGCGCGGGCCGGTGCTGGTCACCAAGCTCAGCGACTACACGCTGCGCCTCTACGCCTCGAAGCCCTACCTCGCGGCGCACAAGCCGATCGCCACGCGCGAGGACCTGCGCGGCCACACCTTCATCAGCTATGTCGACGACCTGCTGTTCAGCAAGGAGCTGCAGTACCTCGACGAGCTGCACCGCCCCGACAGCTTCGCGCTGCGCAGCACCAGCGTGCTGGCGCAGCACCGCGCGGTGGCCGCGGGCGCGGGCATCGCGGTGCTGCCGGCCTTCCTGGCCGAGGGCGACGGCAGCCTGCAGCCGGTGCTCGCGGGCCAGGCGAACTTCACGCGCACCTTCTGGATGTCGATGCCGGCCGAGACCAAGCACCTCGCGCGCATGAAGGCGACCTGGGAGTTCCTGCAACAGACCGCGCAGGCGCAGCGCGAGCTGCTGCTGCCCGATGCGGGCGCGCGGGCCTGAGCCGCCGCGCGCCTACGCCACGCCGTCGAGCACCGGCTCGCCCGGCGCGGGCGCTTCGGCCCGCACCAGTTCGCCCAGATGGCACCACAGCCGCTCGGCCTGCTCGGCCAGCGGCGCGCGCCGGCGCATCAGCATGAAGCGCAGCGGCACCTCGAGCGAAGGGCCGCCGGCCCGCACGAGGCGCCCGGCATCGAGGTCCTCGCGCACCAGCGCCTGCGGCAGCCAGGCCACGCCCAGCCGCGACAGCGCCATGAAGCGCAGCCCGTCGGTCAGGCTGGCCTCGTGGTCGCGCTGCAGCCGCAGTTCGCCATGGCGCTCGAGCAGCGGCGCCAGCGACCAGCCCAGGTGGCATTCCTCGGCATAGCCGAGGAAGGAAACGGGCGCGCCGGCGGGATCGCGCAGGTCGAACAGCGGCCCGCCCGCGGCATTGGGCGCGCTCACCGGCACCAGCCGTTCGCGCCCCAGTTCCAGCACCAGGCAGTCGCCCGCCTCGCAGGCCGAGCCCGCGCGCGCGGCCACCGCGCCGGCCTCGTCGAACAGCGCGACCACGTAGTCGACCGAGCCCTCGGCCAGCATCTCGAAGCACTCGGGCAGGTTGTCGGAGCTGACGCTGAACTTGGCGCTCCGGAAGTCGTTGTGCAGCCGCGGCACCCAGTCGGGGAAGAACACGGCCGACATGATGTGCGGCGCCGCGAAGCGGATGCGCTGCTGCCGGTCCTCGCCATCGGCCTTGATCGACTTGCGCAGCCCCTCCAGCGCATAGACCACCTCGGAGGAGATCGCCTGCAGCCGCTCGCCGGGCTGCGTGAGCTCGAGCGCCGCGGTGCGCCGGTCGAACAGCGGCGCGCCGATCCACTGCTCGAGGCCCTGGATGCGCCGGCTCAGTCCCGACACCGACACATGGCAGCGCTCGGCGGCGCGGCTGAAGCTGCGCGTCTGGCACAGGACCAGGAAATCCTTCAGGCTGACCAGGTCGATCATTTGCGGTTTCCTCAAAAGTTGGCGGCCATCCGAGTCTACTGTCGCCCAGCTGCAGCACGGGCACTTCGGCATCCTTACCTTTTGCGGCTTTCGCAAAACCCGGCGCCCGATCGGCAACCCGCTCGAGCCCCTTGCGCCCAAGAATTCCGGCACCTCGAACCCTTGCTGGAATCCAGATGCCATCCCCCACCCCCCAACGCCTGCGCGGCGTGCTCGCCCCGGTCCTCACCCCCTTCGACGCCGCGCTGAAGCCCGACGCCGCGCGCTTCCTGCGGCTGTGCCGCTGGCTGGTGGCGCAGGACTGCGGGCTCGCGATGTTCGGCACCAATTCCGAGGGCAACTCGCTCTCGGTCGACGAGCGCATCGAGCTGCTGCAGCAGGCCGTGGCCGCGGGCGTGCCCGCAGCGCGCATGCTCCCGGGCACCGGCAGCTGCTCGCTGGCCGACGCGGTGCGGCTCACGCGCTGCGCGGTCGACCACGGCTGCGCCGGCGTGCTGGCGCTGCCGCCCTTCTATTACAAGAGCGTCACCGACGACGGCCTGTTCGCCTTCTTCAGCGAGGTGATCGAGCGGGTCGGCGAACGCGGCCTGCGGCTCTATCTCTATCACATCCCGCCGGTGACGCAGGTGGGCTTCTCCCCGGCGCTGGTCGAGCGCCTGCTCAAGCGCTACCCCGGCACGGTCGCCGGCATGAAGGACACCGGCGGCGACTGGGACTACACGGCGCGCACCATCGCGCAGTTCGGCCCCGAGGGCTTCGACGTCTTCGCGGGCACCGAGACCATCCTGCTCGACACCCTGCGCCACGGCGGCGCGGGCTGCATCTCGGCCACCGCGAACGTCAATCCCCGGGCCATCGTGCGCCTGTTCGACACGTGGCAGGACGCGGATGCCGATGCGCGGCAGGCGGCGCTCAACGCGGTGCGCGCGAAGTTCGCGGCCCATCCGCTGATTCCCGCCATGAAGTCGGCCATCGCGATGGCCACGGGCGATGCGCAATGGGCGCGCGTGCGGCCACCGCTCGAGGCGCTCGATGCACAGCGGCAGGCGTCGCTGCGGCAGGCGCTGCGCGACCAGTCCTTCGATCTCGCCGCACTCGACGTCGATGCCAGCGATCGCCACTGAGCCGGTCGCGGCCGCGCCCTTCACCGAGGCCGAGCTCGCGCGCCTGCGCCGCGACACGCCCGCCTGGGGCGCGGGCGCGCACCTCGCGCATTTCGCGCATGGCTCGGCGAGCCTGCCGCCCGAACCCGTCTACGCGCAATGGCAGGCCTGGCTCGAGGCCGAGCGCACGCTGGGCACGCACCGCGCCACCGAACGGCATGCGGACGCGCTGCATGCGGTGCGCGCCAGCGTCGCGCGGCTCGTCAACGCGCAGCCGCACCAGGTCGCGCTGCTCGGTTCCGCGAGCCAGGCCTGGGCCACCGCGATGAGCGCGGCCCACGCGCCCCATGTGATCACGACCCATGACGAATACGGCGCCAACGCGCTGCACCTGCTGAACGCGGCGCGACAGGGGCGGCTCGGCTTCACGGTGATCGGCACGCGGCCCGGCGCGACGCCGCTGACGCAGCGCCTGGACCATGCGCTGCGCCATGCACCCGCCGGCCGCCGCCCCGTGGTCTCGCTCGCCGCCGTGCCGACCGCCTGGGGCGCGGCCACGCCCATGGACGGCGTGGCGCGCTGCGTGCATGCGCATGGCGGCCTGCTGTTCCTCGATGCCAGCCATGCGGTGGGCCAGGGGCCGGTCGACATGCAGGCCCTCGGTTGCGACGTGCTCGTGTTCCCCACGCGCAAATGGCTGCGCGGCCCGCGCGGCGCGGGCGTGCTGTGCCTGTCGGAACGCGCGCTCGAAATGCTCGGCACGCCCGATGCCATCGACGTGGCGGGCGCGCAGTGGCTGGAGGCCGAGCGCCTGCAGCCCTGGTCCGATGCGCGGCGTTTCGAGGGCCACGAGTTCCATCCGGGCCTGCGGCTGGCGCTGGGCGCGGCCTGCGACTACGCGCTCGCGGTCGACCCCGCGCGCATCGCGCGGCAGAACGCGCGGGTGCGCCAGCGCCTCGCGCAGGCGCTGCAGGAGCGCTTCGGCTGGCAGCCGCTCGAGGCCGGGCTGCCCGATCGCAGCGCGCTGCTGACCTATCGCCTGCCCGAGGCCTTCGGCGATGGCGCGGCCTTCGTCCGCCGCCTTGCCGACGCGGGCGCCCACGCCTCCTTCGTCGGCCCGCAGCACGCGCGCTGGGCGCTCGAGGCCGCGGGCCTGCCGGGCGTGCTGCGGCTCACGCCGCACTACCTCACGGACGAGGACGAGATCGCGCGCCTCGTGGAGGCCATCGAGACCACGAATCCCCGCGTCCACCGCTGACGCTGTTCCATCGACACCCAAAAAGGAGACAAGCATGAAGATCCATCCCCACCCCCTCGCCCGCCTGGCCACCGCGCTCGCGCTGTTCGCCACCGTCGCCGCAAGCCCGCCGGCCGCCGCGCAGGCCTATCCCTCGAAGCCCATCAGCGTCGTCATCCAGTACCCGGTCGGCGGTCCGTCGGATGCCCTCGCCCGCCTGCTCGCGCCGCGCCTGCAGGCCGCGCTCGGGCAGCCGCTGGTGATCGAGGCCCGGGTCGGCGCCGGCGGCAACATCGGCACCGACTTCGTGGCCAAGGCCAAACCCGACGGCTACACGCTGCTGCTGTCCTCGAGCGGACCGCTGGCGATCAGCCCCTGGCTCTATCCGAAGCTGCCCTATCGCCCGCTCAAGGACCTGGTGCCGGTGGTGCAGCTCGCGGCGGTGCCGCTGGTGCTCGAGGTCAACGACGCGAACCCGGCGCGCAGCGCGGCGGAGTTCCTGCGGCTGCTGAAGGCCAACCCCGGCAAGTACAGCTTCGGCTCGTCCGGCAACGGCACGCCGCAGCACCTGTCGGCGGTGCTGCTCGGTTCGATGACCGGCGTGACGCTCACGCACGTGCCCTACAAGGGCCAGGCGCCGATGGCCACCGACCTGATGGGCGGGCAGATCGACTTCGCGATCGACAGCATGGTCTCGGCCATGCCCAACCTCGCGACCGGACGGCTGCGCGCACTGGCCGTCACCGGCCGCCAGCGCTCGCCGCTGCTGCCCGGGGTGCCGACGATGGAAGAGGCCGGCGTGCCCGGCTACGAGGCGCTCGCCTGGTACGGCCTGATGGCGCCCGCGGGCACGCCGCGCGCCATCGTCGAGCGGCTCAACGAGGCCGCGCGCCAGGCGCTCGACACGCCCGCCGTGCGCGAGCAGATCGCGCGGCTCGGCAGCGCGCCCGTGCACGGCACGCCCGAGCGCTTCGGCACCTTCATCCAGGCCGAGTACGACAAGTGGGGGCCGATCGTGAAGAGCACCGGCGCCGTCGTCGATTGAGGCCGCACCGCCCATGAAGATCCTCAGCATCGCGGAACGCACCGTTCCCATCGCCTCCTCGCTGCGCAACGCGCGCATCGATTTCAGCGAGATCACCGCCAGCGTGGTGGCCGTCGTCACCGACCAGTTCCGCGACGGCCGCCGGGTCGTCGGCCATGCCTTCAACTCCTTCGGCCGCTACGGCTGCGGCGGGCCGCTGCGCGAGCGCTTCATCCCGCGCCTGCTGCGTGCCACGCCCGAGGAACTCAACGACCCCGCCAGCGGCATCGTCGACCCGCAACGCGCGCTCGACCTGATGCTGCGGCGGGAGAAGGCCGGCGCCCATGCCGAGCGCTCGATGGCGGTCGGTACGCTGGAACTCGCGCTCTGGGACATCGTCGGCAAGATGCGTGGCCTGCCGCTGTACCGGGTGCTGGCCGAGCGCATGGGCGAGCCCGGCATCGAACCCGCGCGCACGGTGCGCTGCTACGTGGGCGGCGGCTTCTACCGCGAGCACGACGACCTGGCCCGGCTCGGCGACGAGGTGCGCGGCCATCTCGATGCCGGCTACACCGAGCTCAAGATCAAGGCCGGCGGCCTGCCGCTGGCCGCCGAGCTGCGGCGCATCGAGTCGGTGCTGGCGCTGGTGGACTCGGGCGCGCGGCTGGCGCTCGATGCGAGCTGCGCCTTCGGGCGCGACGAGGCGCTGGCCTTCGCGCGCGCCATCGCGCCCTATGGCCTGCGCTGGCTCGAGGAGCCCTGCGACCCGGCCGACTTCGAGACCTACCGCGCGGTCAGCGAGGCCTATGCGGGCACCGTCGCCGGCGGCGAGAACCTGTTCTCGCGCGAGGAGGTCGCCAACTTCCTGCGCTACGGCGGCTTCGAAGGCCGCGTCGTGCTGCAGCCCGATCCGCCGCTGGCCTACGGCCTGCTCGAGCTGCAGCGCATCGTGGCGCTGGCTCGGGCCCACGGCGTGGCGCGCGAGAACATCGTGCCGCACGGCGGCAACCTGATGTCGCTGCACGCGACCGCGGGGCTGGGGCTCGGCAGCGCGGAGTCCTATCCCGGCCTGTTCGGCCCCTTCGGCGGCTTCAGCCGCGAGGTCCGCATCGAGAACGGGCGCGCCACCCTGCCCGAGTCGCCGGGCATCGGCTTCGAGGAGCAGCCCGCGCTCTACGGCATCTTCCGCGAGCTCGCGGCCAGCCTGGGGGTGTGAACGCGCGCGCACCGGCCGCAGAATGCGCGGACAACGCCTGCCAGGAGACGCCCGCATGCCACGCCACCGCCCCGCCCGCCTGACCCACATCGCCGGCATCGGCGTCGACCGCATGGGCGCCATCGCCGACGACGCCGAGGGCCCGCCCTTCCTGCGGCTCGAGAACCTCGACGTCGACATCCCGCCCGATGCCGAGGCCGTGGCGCGCACCGTGCGCGCCGCCACCGAGGACGCCGACAACAGCTACCTGCCCTTCGTCGGCCAGGCGCGGCTGCGCGAGGTCGCGGCGCGCCATGTGTCGGAACTCTCGGGCGTGGCCTACGAGGCGCGCCACTGCGTGATCTCGGCCGGCGGGCTCTCGGGCATCCTCAATGCCCTGCTGGCCACGGTGGAGGTCGGCGACGAGGTGCTGGTGACCGACCCGACCTATGCCGGCCTGCTCAACCGCATCCGGCTCGCGGGCGGCACGCCGAAGTACGTGCCGTTTCACTTCACGCCCGGCGGCGAATGGAAGCTCGACCGCGAGGCGCTGCGGGCCGCCGTGGGCCCGCGCGTGCGCACCATGCTGCTGATGTCGCCCTCGATGCCCTCGGGCGGTTGCTTCGACGCCGACGACTGGCGCGCGATCGCCGCGCTGTGCGTGCAGCACGACCTGACGCTGATCCTCGATGCCGCGATGGAGCGGCTGCTGTTCGACGGCCGCCAGGTCATCCATCCGGCCGGGCTGCCCGGCATGGCCGAGCGCACGATCACCGTGGGCTCGTCGGCCAAGGAGCTGCGCATGATCGGCTGGCGCGTGGGCTGGACCGTGGCGCCCGAGAGCTACATGCCCGACCTGGTGGCGGTGTCGCTGGCCAACGTGGTGGTGCCGGTGGGCATCGCGCAGGACGCGGTCGCCACCGCGCTCGCGCAATCGCCCCGCACGCTGGCGCCCTACGTGGCCGAGCTCGAACGGCGGCGCGACACGCTGCTCGACGAACTGCGCGGCCTGCCCGTGGGCGTGCCGTCCGGCGGCTGGTCGATGCTGCTGCGCGCCAGCGACTTCGGCATCGACGGCCAGACGCTCTCCGAGCGGCTGCTGAAGGCGCGCGTCTGCGCCACCGCCATGCAGGGCTGGGGCGAGACGCATGGCGCGCAGTACCTGCGCTTCGTGTTCTCGAACGAGCCGGTGGAACGGCTGCGCGGCCTCGGCGACAAGGTGCGCGCGGCGCTCGGGGCCTAGGGCCACTCCGCGGGGTGGCTGCCCGGCGGCATCGAGGGCCGCGGCCAGGCAGCCGGCGTGCGCGCGAGCAGCGCGCTGTGGCGCAGGCCCGCGAGCTCGCCGAAGCCCGAGGGCTCGGTTTCGACATAGGGCGCGATGTCGGGCCTGGCCGTGGCGAGCCCGCCGGGCACGCGGCCGAGTCCGCGCAGCCAGTGGCCGGTCTGCGCGAGCGACACGCGCACCAGCCAGCTGCCGCCCTCGCGCTGCTGGCGATGCAGCGCGGCGGCCGCGCCGAAGGCGATCAGGTAGCCCGTGGCCTCGTCGAGGATCTGCATCGGCAGCGGCTTCGGCTTGCCGTCGCCGGCCGCTTCGCCCTCGGCCTGGTTGAAGCCCATGGCGGTCTGCACCAGCGAATCGAAGCCGCGTCGGCCGGCCCACGGCCCCTGCGTGCCATAGGCCGTGAGCGAGACGCAGACGATGCCGGGCCGCAGCGCCGCCAGCTGCGCCGGCCCGAAGCCCAGCGCCTCGAGGCCGCCGGGCCGGTAGCCCTGCACGAACACATGCGCATCCCCGGCCAGCCGGCGCAGTGCCGCCTGTCCTTCGTCGGTACGCAAGTCCACGTGCGTCGACAGCTTGCCGCGGCTGGTGTCGGCGATGGCCTCGATGTTGGGCAGCCGCGGCGAGTTGACCAGCAGCACGTCGGCCCCGTAGGCCGCGAGCGCGCGTCCGCCGACCGGGCCGGCCAGGATGCGCGTGAGGTCGAGCACGCGCAGGCCCGCGAGCGGCCGCTGGTCCTCGCGCAGCGGCGGCAACGCGAGCGGTGCCGCGTCGCCGATGCGCTCGATGGTGAACAGCGGCTGCGCGGCGATCGCGCGGCCCTGCGGCGTGGCATCCCATTCGTCGAAACGGCGCAGCGCGGTGGCCACCAGCCCGCGCGCGGCGGCGGCTTCCTCGAAGTCGAGCGCGCGCCAGCCGGCCATCGCAGCCTCGGCATCGGCGCGCACGGCCGTCGCGGGATCGAGGCCCAGCAGGCGCAGCGCGCCTTCGCGGTGGTGCGCGAAGTTGGCGTGGATGCGCACCCAGCCGTCGGAGCTGCGGTAGAGCCCCGAGAACGCGTCCCAGAGCTCGGGCACGTGGCCGTCGAGGCTGAACCAGCCGGTGCATTCGAGCGCGGCATGGCGCATGTCGACCGCGACCGCCTGGCGCGGCACGCCGCGCGCATGGCCGAGTTCGCAGGCCGCCAGCGCGGCCGCGGCGATGCTGCCCTGCGCCGCCGCGCCGACCGCGAAGAACGAGGGCAGCACCGGGTCGGCGCCCGTGAGCCGCGCCAGCGGCAGCGCGTCGGCCGGCAAGCCGGCCTGGCGCCAGAGGTCGTGGAGGATGTCGCTCGCGCTCATCTTTCGTTCTCTCCAATGAAAAAAGGCAGGGCCCGCTCGCGCGGCCCTGCCCTTCGTTTGTCGTACCGGCCTTCGCCTTACTGGATCAGCTTGGCGCCGGTCTTGGCCTGCAGCGCGTCGAAGCTCACGCCGGGCGCGAGTTCGATCACCTTGAGGCCCTCGGGCACCACGTCCATCACGGCGAGGTCGGTGATGATGCGGTCGACCACGCCCACGCCGGTCAGCGGCAGGGTGCACTTCTCGAGGATCTTGAAGTCCTCGGTGCCGTCCTTCTTCTTGGCCACGTGTTCCATCAGCACGATCACGCGCTTGACGCCGGCCACCAGGTCCATCGCGCCGCCCATGCCCTTGACCATCTTGCCGGGGATCATCCAGTTGGCGAGGTCGCCCTGGGTGCTCACCTGCATCGCGCCGAGGATCGAGAGGTTGATCTTGCCGCCGCGGATCATCGCGAAGCTGTCGTGGCTGCCGAAGATGGCCGAGCCCGGCAGCGTGGTGACGGTCTGCTTGCCGGCGTTGATCAGGTCGGCGTCGACCTGGTCCTCGGTCGGGAACGGGCCGATGCCCAGCATGCCGTTCTCGCTCTGCAGCCATACTTCCTTGGTGCCCGTGTGGTTGGCCACCAGCGTCGGGATGCCGATGCCGAGGTTGACGTAGAAGCCGTCTTCCAGCTCTTGCGCGGCGCGCGCCGCCATCTGGTCTTGGGTCCAGGGCATCTCAGGCTCCTTCTTTCTTGTTGACGACCTTCGCGGGCACTTCGCTGCCGGCGGCGGCCTGGGCGATCGCCGTCTGGGCCTCGACCTTGGCGGCCGCGGCATCGACGCCGGCGCTCACGGTGCGCTTCTCGATGCGCTTCTCGGGTGTGGCGTTGAGCACCAGGCGGTGCACGTAGATGCCCGGCAGGTGGATGTCGTCGGGGGCCAGCTCGCCCACCTCGACGATCTTCTCGACCTCGACGATGCAGATCTTGCCGGCCATCGCGGCCGCGGGATTGAAGTTGCGCGCCGTCAGGCGGAAGCGCAGGTTGCCCGACTTGTCGGCCACGTCGGCCTTGACCAGCGCCACGTCGGGCACCAGCGAATGCTCCATCACGTAGGTCTCGCCGTCGAACTCGCGCAGTTCCTTGCCCTCGGCGACCTGCGTGCCCACGCCGGTCTTGGTGAAGAAGGCCGGGATGCCGGCGCCGCCGGCGCGCAGCTTCTCGGCCAGCGTGCCCTGCGGCGTGAATTCCAGCGCGAGCTCGCCCGCCAGGTACTGGCGTTCGAATTCCTTGTTCTCGCCCACGTAGGAGGCGATCATCTTCTTGATCTGGCGCGTCTCGAGCAGCTTGCCGAGGCCGAAGCCGTCGACGCCCGCGTTGTTCGAGATCACGGTGAGGTTCTGCGCGCCGGAATCCTTGAGCGCCTCGATGAGCGCCTCGGGAATGCCGCACAGGCCGAAGCCGCCGACCGCGAGCATCTGCCCGTCGGCCACGACCCCCTTGAGTGCCGCCTCGGCGGAGGGATAGATCTTGTTCACTCGTGCTCCTTGATTGGCTGTGTCGAGAGTGGGTGGGAAAGTCCTGAACGATACTACGTACCCGCATACGTAGTATTTCGTAATGGTGACCCCCGATGCAGGAGACGACCGATCGCAAGGCTGAGGCGGCAACGCCCGACATCGACTACCGGCTGGCCTTCGAGCATGCCCCGGTCGGGATGGTGGTGTCGCGCCACCGCGCCATCGTGGCCTGCAACCAGCGCGTGTGCGAGATTTTCGGCGCAACGCCCTCCGCGCTGGTGGGGCATTCGTTCAGCATCCTCTACCCCAGCCTCGCCGAGTTCGAGCGCATCGGCAAGCGCATGGAGCCGATCATGAATGCCAGCGGGCACTACGCCGACAACCGCATGATGCGCCGCCTCGGCAGCCTGCATGGCGCGATCGCGGGCGAGACCTTCTGGTGCCATGTCACCGGCCATGCGATGAACCGCGCCATCCCGCACGAGTCGGGCATCTGGACCTTCGAGGACCTGGGCTCGCGCCGCGCGACCAAGGCCCAGCTCACGCCGCGCGAGCGCGAGGTGGCGGCGCAGGTGATGCGCGGCCTGACCTCGAAGGAGATCGGCAAGGCGCTGGGCATCAGCCACCGCACGGTGGAGCTGCATCGCGCGCGGCTGATGCGCAAGTACGCGGCGGCCACGACGGCGGAGCTGGTGCAGAAGCTGATCGCGGGCTGACCAGCCCGTCGAGCGGATCGCGCCGCGGGCCGCCGGGTTCCCTTCGATCGTTGCCGAAACGGAAACGCCGTGTCGATGAAAGACACGAACCACGGCGCTCTCGCAGGACTATCGTTGCAGTCATGCGGACACGGTGTCCGCGTCACTGTTCAAGGAGTCGTCTCATGACCACAGCTCTTCATTCCGAAAAGGCCCTTCTGCAATCGCGCCTGGCCGCGCATGCCCATGTGCTCGCCGTGCACAAGGCACCGGTCGCGCTGACGCTGGCCGCCGTCATCCTGTCGGTGCTCGGCGTGCGCGCCTGACCCTGGCATTGCGCCAGGGCTGAACGAGAGGCGCCGCGTCGCACGCATCGCGGGATGCGCCCACGGCGCCCCTCATTCAGCGCTCATTCTTCTTCGGTTGCCATCGCGGCAACCGCATGCCGGCACTGCGCGTCTGCCCCGCTTCCTGCCCGACTTCCGAGTCGGTGGTTCAGTCGGTGCCCACCATCACGCTCGAGGCCTTGATCACCCGCGGCGGCGCGGCCGAAGTGCTGTTCGCGCGCGAGCGCGACGACGTGGTTCAGCTGGCGAATGAACATTGGGGCGAGGCGCGCGCCCGGCTCAGCCGTGCCGCGGGCAGATCGGCGACGTGCCGGACGGCCCGTCTTCCCTGCCCTCGCCTTGTGCCTGCATGCCTTCCGCCGGTCCCGAGAAGGCCGCGGCGAAGCAGCCGATGCCTGCGCTGCGCAGCGGCAGGTAGCGCACCTGCTGGCGCGTGCACAGCCGCTTGAGGTTGTCCACCGATTCGTGGTCGATGCAGTCGACCGGGAACACCACCACATGGGCCCAGGACACGGCCGCGGCCAGCAGCCCCGCACGGTCCTCGAGACCACCGCCATGGCGCCGAAATTCCCCGCCATGGCGCAGCACGAGGTCGCGGATCGCCGGATAGGTGCTGGGCCGGCCGCCCACGTAGAGGATGCGGCGGCCCTGCAGCTGCGCATCGAGCTGCGCCGACTGGTCGTTGCGCCCGCCATCGTCCGCGTTGATCCGCAGTTGCAGCTCGGCGGCGCCGAGTTCGCGGCCCAGCGCCTGGGCGTGGCGGCGCAGATGATCGAGTGTCTCGGCGAGCTGTGCCGCCTCGGCCTGCGCGGAGGCGGCGGTCTGTTCGGCGCGCTCGCGGCGCGCGGTCTGCAGGGCGATCAGCGCGGCCGCCTTCTCGGCCCTGTCGGTCTCCTCCACACGGTCCTGCCGCTCGGGCACCGCGGCGGCCGTGGCCTCGATCAGTTCGCGCCGCAGCGCCGCGATCTGCCGGTCGCGCTCCTCCATCAGTTCCTGCGAGCGCAGTTGCTGGCGATCGAGCTTCTCGCGCAACTCCGCGTTGTCGCGCTCCAGCGCCACGAGACGGCGGATGTCGGCACGGTTGGCCGCGCCGACCAGGTGCGACAGCATGTGGACGTCGCCGAACACGCGCTGGCGCAGCGCGGGCGTGGTCTTGCGGTGCGTCAGCACGGCCCAGTAGGCGCCGGGCACCTCGCCCTGGTGCAGTGACTCGTCCCAGTAGGCGGTCAGCGCCTCGGCGTCGGCGAGCTTCGAGGCGCGCTGCAGCGCCGGCGCATGTCGGTGGTCGAGCGCCTTCTGCAGCGCCTTCGCGACCTGCGGGTCGTGCGAGGTCTGCCGCACCGCGTCGTGGTGGATGTCCAGGTCGCTGGCGCCCTTCACGTCGGCGAAGCGCGCCATCAGCTTGCGCAGCTCGGCCGTGCTCAGGCAGGTGCCGATCACCGAGCAATGGAGATGGTGGTCGAGGTCCGCCAGCCGTGCGCGGCCGGCCGCGACGGCCTCGTGCGCCTCTGCCTCGGCCGTGGCGCAGCAGTCGACCGCGGCATGGCGCAGCGGCGAATCCGCGCGATCGACGCGCGTGAGCGCGGCATCGGCGGCGGCGAGAAGGCGGAAAGGCGGCTGCTGCATCGGCGGGGCGCGCGACGGCGCGGTCTGGCGAAAACGACAACGCAATATACGACGCAACATAGCGAAAGCCAAGCGCGAGCGTTTTCGCCCCGGATTCCACACGAGGTCGAGCAGAGGCTCAGGCCTTGGCGCCGTCGCGCTCGCGCGCCTCGAGCACGGCCCATTCCTCGTCGCCGAACAGCCGCGAGCGCGTCAGGAAGCGCACGCCCTCGGGCCCTTCGAGCGAGAACATGCCGCCGCGCCCCGGCACCACGTCGATGATCAGCTGCGTGTGCTGCCAGTACTCGAACTGCGGGCCGCTGATGTGGAACGGCATGCCGCCGATGTGGCCCAGCAGCCGGTCGTAGTCGCCGACGATGAACTCGCCCTGGGCATAGCACATGGGCGCGCTGCCGTCGCAGCAGCCGCCCGACTGGTGGAACATCAGCGCGCCGTGCTTCGCGGCGAGCCGCTCGATCAGCGCCAGCGCCGCGTCGGTCGCGGTCACGCGCAGGACTTCTCGCGTCATGGAAAACCTTCCTTTAGGGGATGCACGAAGGCCCCGCGCGTCCCGTCACGGGCCGCGCGGGGCGTGCCTTGCGGCTGGGGATCAGAAGAAGCCGAGCTTGTTCTCGCTGTAGCTCACCAGCAGGTTCTTGGTCTGCTGGTAGTGGTCGAGCATCATGCGGTGGTTCTCGCGGCAGATGCCCGACTGCTTGTAGCCGCCGAAGGCCGCGTGCGCCGGATACTGGTGGTAGCAGTTGGTCCACACGCGCCCGGCCTGGATGCCGCGGCCCATGCGGAAGGCGCGGTTCATGTCGCGGCTCCAGACGCCCGCGCCCAGGCCGTAGAGCGTGTCGTTGGCGATCGCGAGCGCCTCCTCCTCGTCCTTGAAGGTGGTGACCGACACCACCGGGCCGAAGATCTCCTCCTGGAAGATGCGCATCTTGTTGTGGCCCTTGAACACGGTCGGCTTCACGTAGTAGCCGTCCTTGAGGTCGCCCGCGAGCGTGTTGCGCTCGCCGCCGATCAGCACCTGCGCGCCCTCCTGCCGGCCGATGTCGAGGTACGACAGGATCTTCTCGAGCTGCTCGCTCGAGGCCTGCGCGCCGATCATGGTCTCCATCTCGAGCGGGCTGCCCTGGCGGATCGCGGCCACGCGCTTCAGCGCGCGCTCCATGAAGCGGTCGTAGATCGATTCCTGGATCAGCGCGCGCGAGGGGCAGGTGCAGACCTCGCCCTGGTTGAGCGCGAACATCGCGAAGCCCTCGAGCGCCTTGTCGAAGAAGGCATCGTCCCTGTCGAGCACGTCGGCGAAGAAGATGTTGGGCGACTTGCCGCCGAGCTCGAGCGTGACGGGAATCAGGTTCTGGCTCGCGTACTGCGAGATCAGCCGGCCGGTGGTGGTCTCGCCCGTGAAGGCGATCTTGCCGATGCGGTTGCTCGAGGCCAGCGGCTTGCCCGCTTCCACGCCGAAGCCGTTGACCACGTTGAGCACGCCCGGCGGCAGCAGGTCGCCGACGATCTCCATCAGCACCAGGATCGACACCGGCGTCTGCTCGGCCGGCTTGAGCACCACGCAGTTGCCGGCCGCGAGCGCGGGCGCGAGCTTCCACACCGCCATCAGCAGCGGGAAGTTCCACGGGATGATCTGGCCGACCACGCCGATCGGCTCGTGGAAGTGGTAGGCGAAGGTCTCGTGGTCGATCTCGCTGATGCCGCCTTCCTGCGCGCGGATGCACGCGGCGAAGTAGCGGAAGTGGTCGATCGCCAGCGGCAGGTCGGCCGCGGTGGTCTCGCGGATCGGCTTGCCGTTGTCCCAGGTCTCGGCGGCTGCGAGCACGGCGAGGTTCTCCTGCATGCGGTCGGCGATGCGGTGGAGGATGTTCGCGCGCTCGGTGGTCGAGGTGCGGCCCCAGGCGGCCTTGGCCTTGTGCGCGGCGTCGAGGGCGCGGTCGATGTCGGCGGCGCTCGAGCGCGGCACCTCGCAGAAGACCTGGCCGGTCACTGGCGTGATGTTCTCGAAGTACTGGTTGTCCACGGGCGCCACCCACTCGCCGCCGATGTAGTTGCCATAGCGCTTCTTGAACGGCACCGCGGTGCCGAATTTGCCCGGTTCGAGCATGTCCATGCGTGTCTCCATGTGTGTTGCAGGCGCCGCGACATGCGGCGTCCCGCACGAAGGTCTGCAAGGCCCGTACCCGCCGGCCTCGGTGGAATCCCGAAGGTGACGGCCCTGGGAGTGGGGCTGTCGCAAGGGTTTTCTTTCGCAATCTGCGACATATCCACGCGAACATGACGGCTAGCATGTCGCGAAAGGCGAACCGGGCGAACCGGCTCGCACCTCGAACCGACTGGAGCCGTGGATGACCGACTCGCAATCGCCCTCGTCGCAGGTGGAACAGGCCCGTGAACTCTTCTTCGTGCAGGGCCGCGACCCCGAGCCCTGGATCGCGCCGCACATCTCGCGCTCGTGGCGCCGCAGCCTGCCGGTCGATCCGCGCGGCGGCGAGTGCGAGCCGATGGCGCTGGCGCTGCTGCGCGAGCGACGCGAACAGGCGATGCGGCTGCTCGACTGCGCCCAGCCCGAGCTCGACGGCCTGGCCGAGCACGCGACCGGCAACGGCTGCGTGGTGGTGCTGTCGGACGCCAGCGGCCTGATCCTCGACGAGATCGGCAGCCCCGACTTCCTGCCCGAGGCCGAGCGCCTCGCGCTGCGGCCCGGCGCCGGCTGGTCGGAACACCAGCGCGGCACCAATGCCATCGGCACCGCGCTGGCCGAGCGCCAGGCGCTGATGGTGCTCGGCGGCGAGCACTACCTGGCACAGAACGGCACGCTGGGCTGCGCGGCGGCGCCGATCTTCACCGGCCGCGGCGAGGTCGCGGGCGCGCTCGACATCTCGGGCGAGACGGTGCGCGTCAACAGCCATGCGCTCGGGCTGGTGCGCATGGCGGCACAGCAGGTCGGCCACCGCATGATGCTCAGCGAGGCCAGCGGCCACCTGCTGCGCTTCCATCCGCGGCCCTCGCTGATCGGCACCGCGCGCGAAGGCCTGATGGTGATCGCCGACGGCCGCATCGTCGCGGCCAACCACGTGGCGCTCGAACTGTTCGGGCACGCGTGGCAGGAGCTGCTCGACCTCGACGCCGCCACCTTCCTCGGCCGCGACTGGGCGCGCATGGAGCGCCGCCGCAGCCTGCTCACGCTGCCGGGCGGGCGCCAGATCGCGACCGTGCTCGAGCGCGCGGCCCGGCCCGGCGAACCGCTGTCGCGCGGCGCGCGGCGCCAGTGGACGCCCGAGGACTCGGCCGCCGCGCCACCGCCCGACGACGTGCAGCCGCTGCTCGAACGCGCGGTGCGGGTGCTGAACCAGGGCGTGCCGGTGCTGGTCAACGGCGAGACCGGCAGCGGCAAGGAGGTGTTCGCGCGCCGGCTGCATGCCGCGAGCCGGCGCAGCGCCGGGCCCTTCGTCGCGGTCGACTGCGCCTCGCTGCCCGAGACCCTGATCGAGGCCGAGCTGTTCGGCTACGAGGACGGCGCCTTCACCGGTGCTCGTCGCCGCGGCGCGCCCGGGCGCATCCGCGAGGCGCAGGGCGGCATGCTGTTCCTCGACGAGATCGCCGAGATGCCGCTGGCGCTGCAGACGCGCCTGCTGCGCGTGCTCGAGGAGCGCATGGTGCGCCCGCTGGGCGGCGGCCAGGGCGTGGCGGTGGATTTCGACCTGGCCTGCGCCACGCACGGCGACCTGCCGGCGCTGGTGGCGGCCGGGCGTTTTCGCGCCGACCTGATGTACCGCGTGGCCGGCTTCACCGTGGCGCTGCCGCCGCTGCGCGAACGCGCCGACCGGCATGCGCTGATCGCGCGGCTGTTCCTCGAATCGGGCGCGGCCGCGCGCGGGCTGCGGCTCGAGGACGAGGCGCTCGAGGCGCTCGCGGCCTGCCCCTGGCCCGGCAACGTGCGCGAGCTGCGCAGCGTGCTGCGTTCGCTCGTCGCGCTGGCCGAGCCCGGCGATGCGATCGGCCTCGACGCGCTGCCGGCGAACCTGCGCGCGGTGTCCGCGATGCCGGCCGCCAGCATGCGGGACGACGCGAGCCCCGGCTTCGGTGGCCCGCCGCCACTCGTGGCCATCACGCGGCAGGCGATCGCGCAGGCGCTGCAGGACTGCGGACACGACGTCGCCGAGGCCGCGCGCCGGCTCGGCATCCACCGCAGCACCGTCTACCGGCACCTGGCACGCGAGCGCGGCCGGCCCGGCTGAGACGGCCGCGCGTCGATCCGCAGCTCAGGGCGTGTCCGCCGCGAACACCTCGATCGCGATCAGGTTCGACACCGAGCGGCCCTGCTTGACCTCGCCCGGCACCACGAGCCGCGCGACGCCGTTGGCGCCGAGCCCCGCGCCGTTCATGTCGTAGGCGACGATCGCGCACTTGTTGCCGAAGCCCGGATCGATCTCGCCGAGCGAGACCGCGGCGCGGTAGCCGTCGCTGCCGGTCGCCACGGCATACATCGACAGGCTGGGGTTCTTGCCGGCGGGCAGGCGCAGGCCCAGGCCGTTGAGCAGCGTCCACAGGCTGACGCCGGTGTAGACGTTGGCGCCCACGGTCTGCGTGACCGGCACCATCGCCTGCAGCGCCTTGAGGTCGAAGCTCAGCGGCGTACTCACCGCACCCGACACCGCGAAGCTCGTCGACACGCCGCCGCCCGTGCCGGCGGCGGTGGCGCCCGAGAGCTGCACCCGCAGCCGCACGAGCTGCGAGACATAGCGCCCGCCCTTGATGTCGCCCGGTGCGGTGACGCGGAACGGCCCGTCGGCCGCGGCCAGCGGGCCTGAGCTGCCGCCGGTGGTTTCGGTATAGGCCACGATGGCCGGCTTGTTGCCGAAATCGGGGCTCAGCTCGCCGAGCGCGAACACCACGCGGTAGCCGTCGGCGCCGGTGGCCAGCACGTGGCGGCTCAGCAGGTCGTTCTTGCGCGCGGCATCGGCCTGCAGGCCCGCGTCGGACAGCAGCGACCAGAGGCTGGTGCCGGTGTAGGTGCGGGTCTGCGGCGTGCTGCCGCTGTTGAAGTTCACGGTCTGCGTGAGCGCGGCGCGCGCGGTCAGGTCGGCCTCGGCGTAGTCGGCGGGACGATCGATGGCGCCCTCGAGCTTGACCGTCGGCGCGGGTGGCGCGGGCGGAGGCGGCGGCGAGGGAGAAGGCGGTGCCGGCGCGGGCGGCGGCTCCACCGGCAGGAACACCCCGCCGTCGCCACCACCACCGCCGCAACCGGCAACCACGACCGCCACCAGACCGGACACCACGCCCGCGGACCAATGTTTCATATCCACCTCGTCTCCATGTTTTCGATATGTTTATTCTTACATAGCGAATTCATTCGAATCCAGTACCTCCATTTGCATGCGATCCATCACTGTGCATGGATGGATACGGCGAATGGCCGATTCCCGCCGCGACCGAACGAAGCGCGCCCTTGCCCGTCTCTGCATCAGGCGACAGACTTCGCCCCCGCCCTCACTTCCGGTCCCCGCATGCCCTCCGACGCCGCCCTGCCCGCTTCCGGCCTCTCGGCCGTGCCCTCGACGCTGCGCATCCCGCTGGCCGCGCGCGCCTTCGGCGATGCGATGTTTCCGCGCATGGCGATCGGCGACGCGAGCGCGGCGCGCCTGCTGGCCACGCTCGAGGACCAGGCCCCGCCGCTGCCGCGCGACCGCGCCACGGTCTATGGCGTGCTGGCGCGCACGCGCTGCTTCCGCGCGCTCGCGCGCGACTTCCTGCACGCGCATGCCGGCGGCCACGTGGTCAACCTCGGCTGCGGCCTGAGCCACTACTTCCAATGGCTGGACGACGGCAAGGCGCGCATGACCGATGCCGACCTGCCCGAGGTGCTCGCGGTGCGCCGCGCGCTGCTGGCCGACGACGAGCCGCGCCACGAGGTGCGGCCGCTCGACCTCACGGCCCCCGACTGGTGGGACGGCCTCGGCCTGCCCGCGCGCGACGGGCCGCCGGTGTTCCTGTTCTCCGAGGGCGTGCTGATGTACCTCGAGCCCGCGCAGGTCGAGGCCGTGTTCGCCACCTTCGGCGAGCGCGCGCCCGCGGGTTCGGTGCTGGCCTTCGATGCCATGTGTTGGCTCGCCACCGGCCGCGCGCACCGGCATCCCTCGGTGCGGCCCACGGGCGCGCAGTTCCGCTGGGGCCTGCGCCGGCCGGCCGAGCTGGCGCGCGCGCATCCGCGGCTGCGGCTCGCGGGCACCCACGAGGTGATGGCGGGCTATGGCTTCCCGCTCGGCATGCTCTCGAGCGCGATCGGTGCCTTCCTCGGCGTGCCGATGTACGCGGTGTACGCGCTGCACACGGTGGGCTGACCCGGGCTCGATACACAAACGCACAATTTCGTCGCATCGCCGGCCTTGTCCGGCGGCGTTTGCGCGGAATGGCTGACGCGCCCCGAACCAGGGCCAGGGCAAGCTACCGACTCGTCCCGCCCGCCGAACCTGCGCCTCCCGGCACAGGCCGGCGCCTTCTTGACGGAGGAGTTTCGCGCTGCATTAGGATCGTCCGGCCGCCGCGCCCACGCTTCCTCTTCTTCGTCCTCCCCGGAGTTCTCCGAACTCGTCACAGCCATCGCAACCCTCAAGAAAACAATGCTTGATCGCCGATCCTTCCTTGCCGCCGGCAGCGCCGCCGCCACCCTCGCCGCCCTCGGGCTGCCCGCCGAAGCGCTGGCCGCCAGCGGACTGCAGCTGAGTCAGCCGAGGCCCTTCTCGTTCGACAACCTGGTCGCCGAAGCCAAGTCGCTCGCCGGCCGGCCCTATGCCGCACCGGCGCCGCTCGCGCCGCAGGTGCTCGAGAAGATCGACTACGACGCGCACGGCAAGCTCAAGTTCGATCCCGCCAACGCCCTGTTCCGCGACGGCCCCGGCGCCTTCCCGGTCACATTCTTCCACCTTGGCCGCTTCTTCCAGACGCCGGTGCGCATGCACGTGCTCGAGAGCTCCGACGGCGACGGCTTCGCGCGCGAGGTGCTCTACAGCCCCTCCTACTTCTCGATGCCCGCCGACAGCCCGGCGCGCGCGCTGCCCGAGGGCGCCGGCTTCGCGGGCTTCCGCCTGCAGGAAAGCCGCCTGGGCGACCAGGCCAGGCTCGACTGGCAGAAGAACGACTGGGTGGCCTTCCTCGGCGCCTCCTACTTCCGCGCGATCGGCGAGCTCTACCAGTACGGCCTGTCGGCGCGCGGCATCGCGCTCGAGGTGGCCGTGCCCGACCGGCCCGAGGAATTCCCGGCCTTCACGCGCTTCTATTTCGAGACGCCCGCGGCCGGCAACACCAACTCGATGACGGTCTATGCGCTGCTCGAGGGACCGAGCATCACCGGCGTGTTCAAGTTCGTGATGCAGCGCGGCAAGGCCGTGATCATGGACATCGATTCGCGCCTGTTCCTGCGCCGCGACGTGGCGCGCCTGGGCCTGGTGCCGCTGACCTCGATGTACTGGTACTCCGAGACCGCCAAGCCCACCGCGATCGACTGGCGCCCCGAGGTGCACGACTCCGACGGCCTCGCGATCTGGAACGGCGCGGGCGAGCGCATCTGGCGCCCGCTCAACAACCCGACGCAGACCCGCGCCTCGGCCTTCGCCGACACCGGCCCCAAGGGCTTCGGCCTGCTGCAGCGCGACCGTTCCTTCGACCACTTCCAGGACGGCGTGTACTACGAGAAGCGTCCGAGCCTGTGGGTCGAGCCGCTGGGCGACTGGGGCGAGGGCTCGGTGCAGCTGATCGAGATCCCGACCGACGACGAGATCCACGACAACATCGTGGCCTTCTGGGTGCCCAAGGCCGACGCCAAGGCCGGCGCCAGCTACAACCTCAAGTACCGGCTGCACTGGACCGACCAGGAGCCCTACCCCTCGCCGCTGGCACGCTGCGTGGCCACGCGCATCGGGCGCGGCGGCCAGCCGGGCCAGCCGCGGCCGCCGGGCGTGCGCAAGTTCATGGTGGAGTTCATCGGCGCGCCGCTCGCCAACATCCCGTTCGGCGTCAAGCCCGAGCTGGTGCTCACGGCCTCGCGCGGCAAGTTCTCCTACATCTTCGCGGAGGCGGTGCCCAACGGCGTCACCGGCCACTGGCGCGCGCAGTTCGACTTCACGGCCGAGGGCAACGAGCCGGTCGACATGCGCCTGTTCCTGAAGAACGGCGACCAGACGCTGACCGAGACCTGGCTGTACCAGTACCAGCCGGGCTGAGGCCGACGGGCCTCTTTCAGCGCGGCTTGCGCTGCTTGTCGTAGGGCGCGAACAGCTCCACCGCCCAGTCGACGAACACGCGCAGCTTGGCGCTCAGGTGCCGGTTGGTCGGGTACACCACGTGCAGCGGATAGGGCTCGGGCGCGAAGCCCTGCAGCACCTCGACCAAGGCACCGCTCGCGAGATACGGCGCGGCCATCAGGTCGAAGGTCTGCGCCAGGCCCATGCCGGTGAGCATCGCGCTCAGGTGCGCGGTGCTCTCGTTCACGCCCACCACCGTGTGGCCGTGGATCTCGATGCGCTCCTCGCCGCGGCCGTAGCGCAGCGGCACCGGCCGATTGCTCAGCGACGAGAAATAGCCCACCACGCGGTGCCGGCCATCGCCGATGTCGGCCGGCGTCTTCGGCACGCCATGGCGCTCGAGGTAGCCGGGCGTGGCGCAGGTCACGAAGGGCATGGTCGCGATGCGGCGCGCCACCAGCGTCTGGTCGTCGAGCGGGCCCGCGCGGATCACGCAGTCCACCGCATCGCCGACCAGGTTCACGGGCCGGTCGCCCACGCCGATCTCGAGCTCGATCTCGGGATAGCGCGCATGGAAGGCCGGCAGCTGCGGGATCAGGATCATGTTGGCCAGCGAGGAGCCCACGCCCACGCGCAGCCGTCCGCGCGGATTGGCCTGTGCGTTCGTGAGGTCCGACTCGATGTCCTCGAGCTCGGCCAGCACGCGGGCGGTGCGCTCGTAGTAGGCCGCGCCCTCGGGTGTGACCGTCACGCGCCGGGTCGTGCGCTGCAGCAGCTTCACGCGCAGATGGGTCTCGAGCTGCTGCACCATCTTCGTCACGGTCGGCTTGGGCATCTGCAGCGAATCGGCGGCGCGCGTGAAGGTGCCGGCCTCGACCACGCGGGCGAAGACGCGCATGGCGGCGATCTGGTCCATCGGCCGATTATTAGTGATTCGTGAATAAACAAGTGACGCGCGGCGTCTTGGTGGGCGCGGGGGTCGCGCCCAAACTTCCTTCCATCGTCAACGCCGCATCGCGGCATCACCCAAGGAAAGAAGTCATGTCCACCTCTACGCTCAAGCTCGATGGAAAGATCGCCCTCGTCACCGGCGGCACCAGCGGCATCGGCCTGGCCACCGCGCAACGCTTCGTGGCCGAAGGCGCCCACGTCTTCGTCACCGGCCGCCGCCAGGCCGAGCTCGACGCGGCCGTGAAAGCAATCGGCCGCAACGTCACGGGCGTGCTCGGCGACGTCTCGAAGCTCGACGACCTCGACCGCCTCTACGACACCATCCGCACGCAGAAGGGCCGGCTCGACGTGCTGTTCGCCAACGCGGGCGGCGGCAGCCTGGTGCCGCTGGGCCAGATCACCGAGGAGCATTTCGACAAGACCTTCGGCACCAACGTGCGCGGCCTGCTGTTCACCGTGCAGAAGGCGCTGCCGCTGATGGCCAAGGGATCGTCGATCGTGCTGAACGCCTCGATCACCAGCATCAAGGGCACGCCGGCCTTCAGCGTCTACAGCGCGACCAAGGCCGCGGTGCGCAGCTTCGCGCGCAGCTGGGCCGTGGACCTGAAGGACGCCGGCATCCGCGTCAACGCGGTGAGCCCGGGCGTGGTGCCGACGCCGGCCTACGAGCTGCTGGGCCTCACGCCCGAACAGGTCGAGGGCTTCATCGAATCGCAGGCCCAGGCCATTCCGCTGGGCCGCGTCGGCACGCCCGACGAGATCGCCAAGGCCGTGGTGTTCCTCGCCTCGGACGACAGCAGCTTCGTGAATGCCACCGAACTCTTCGTCGACGGCGGCATGGCGCAGATCTGAAGCTCAGCGCTTGGTCACGGAGATGAGTTCGATCTCGAAGTTCAGCGTGGCGTTGGGCGGAATCACGCCGCCCGCGCCGCGCGAACCGTAGGCGATCGACGGCGGGCAGGTGAGCTTGGCCTTGCCGCCCGGCTTCATCTTCTGCACGCCCTCGGTCCAGCACGGGATCACGCCGTTGAGCGGGAACTCGGTGGGCTCGTTGCGCTTGTAGGAGCTGTCGAACTCCTTGCCCGAATCGGGGAAGGTGCCGCGGTAGTGCACCTTGACCACGTCGGTCGCGGCCGGCGAGGCGCCCGTGCCTTCCTTGAGCGACTGGTAGATCAGGCCGCTGGCCGTGGTGACGGGCGCGGACTGGGCCCACGCGGCGGACACGGCGCAGAAGGACACGAGAGCGGCACAGAACAGGGACTTCACGGGATACCTCGAGGGAATGGTGGGAAAGGGCCGATTATGGCCAGCGCGCATGAAGCGCCGAAGCCGTCGATGGAACGGCCCTTGCTTCGCGGCGGGGGTACTGTCAACATCGCCCGAGAGAGGAACTCCCATGCCTTCCACCGAAGCCACGCCCGCGGCGCCCTCCCCCGGCGGCAGCGGCCATCTGAAGAAAGTGCTCGGTCCCCTGCAGCTCTGGGGCATCGCGGTCGGCCTCGTGATCTCGGGCGAGTACTTTGGTTGGAGCTACGGCTGGAACACCGCCGGCACGCTCGGCTTCCTGGTCGCCACGGTACTGGTGGCGACGATGTACACCACCTTCATCTTCAGCTTCACCGAACTCTCGACCGCCATCCCGCATGCCGGCGGCCCCTTCGCCTACGCGCGCCGCGCCTTCGGCCCGCACGGCGGCTTCGTGGCCGGCTTCGCCACGCTGATCGAGTTCGTGTTCGCGCCGCCGGCCATCGCGCTGGCGATCGGCGCCTACCTCAACGTGCAGTTCCCGGGCATCAACCCGAAGTGGTTCGCGCTCGGCGCCTACGTGATCTTCATCGCCCTCAACTGGATCGGCATCGGCATCGCCGCGGCCTTCGAGCTGTTCGTCACCGTACTCGCGATCTTCGAGTTGCTGGTGTTCATGGGCGTGGTCACGCCGGGCTGGTCGATGGCCAACTTCGTGGCCAACGGCTGGGCCGGCGGCAGCGTGCTGAACGGCGCGGCCATCGCGGGCATCTTCGCCTCGATCCCGTTCGCGATCTGGTTCTTCCTCGCGATCGAGGGCGCGGCCATGGCGGCCGAGGAAGCGCGCGATCCGCACCGCACGATCCCGATCGCCTACACCACCGGCATCGTCACGCTGGTGGTGCTGGCCTTCGGCGTGATGATCTTCGCGGGCGGCGTGGGCGACTGGCGCAAGCTCGCCAACATCAACGACCCGTTGCCGCAAGCCATGAAGGCCGTGGTGGGCGACAACAGCGGCTGGCTGCACATGCTGGTGTGGATCGGCCTGTTCGGGCTGATCGCCTCCTTCCACGGGATCATCATGGGCTACTCGCGCCAGATCTTCGCGCTGGCGCGCGCGGGCTATCTGCCGCGCTACTTCGCGGGCCTGAGCCCGCGCTTCGACACGCCGCACCGCGCGCTGCTGGCCGGCGGCGTCGTCGGCGTGGTGGCGATCTTCAGCGACGAGTGGGTGCAGTTCGGCGGCCAGACGCTCACGGCCAACATCGTGACCATGGCCGTGCTCGGCGCGATCGTGATGTACCTGGTCTCGATGGCCGCGCTGTTCAGGCTGCGCCGCACCGAGCCCGCGCTGCCGCGCAGCTACCGCGCGCCCTTCTACCCGGTGTTTCCCGCCATCGCGCTGGGCCTGGGCCTGGTGTGCCTGGGCGCGATGGTGTGGTTCAACCCGATGCTCACCCTGCTGTTTCTCGTGCTGATGGCGCTGGCCTACGGCTACTTCCTCGCGACCTCGGCGCAGCGCCACGCGGCCGCGCCCGACGAGATGCTGTCGGCCCCCGCCTCCACGCCCGCCGCCTGATCGAACGATGCGCTACCGCACCACCATCGCCGGCCAGGGCTTCGCCTTCGACGACCTGCGCCAGGTCATGGCCGCGGCCAGCCCCGCGCGTTCGGGCGACTACCTCGCGGGCATCGGCGCGGCCACCGCGCAGCAGCGCATGGCCGCGCGCCACGTGCTGGCCGACACGCCGCTCGCGCAGTTCCTCAACGAGGCGCTGATCCCCTACGAGAGCGACAACATCACGCGGCTGATCATCGACGGCCACGATGCACGGGCCTTCGCGCCGGTCTCGCACCTCACGGTCGGCGACTTCCGCAACTGGCTGCTGTCGGAGCAGGCGGACACCGCGGCGCTCACGGCCCTCGCGCCGGGCCTCACGCCCGAGATGGTGGCGGCGGTGTCGAAGCTCATGCGCAACCAGGACCTGGTCTCGGTCGCGAAGAAGTGCAACGTGGTCACGCGCTTTCGCGACACCATCGGCCTGCCCGGCCACCTCGCGGTGCGGCTGCAGCCCAACCACCCCACCGACGACCTGCGCGGCGTGGCCGCCTCCACGCTCGACGGCCTGCTCTACGGCGCGGGCGACGCGGTGATCGGCCTGAACCCGGTGTCCGACAGCCTGCCGGTGCTCGGCCGCCTGCTGCACATGCTCGACGAGCTGATCCAGCGCTTCGAGATCCCCACCCAGAGCTGCGTGCTCACGCACGTCACGAACACGCTGCGGCTGGCCGAGGCCGGCGCGCCGGTCGACCTGGTGTTCCAGTCGATCGCGGGCACCGAGAAGGCCAACCTCTCGTTCGGCGTCACGCCCGAGCTGCTGGCCGAGGCCCACGACGCCGCGCAGTCGCTGCAGCGCGGCACCGTCGGCGACAACCTCATGTACTTCGAGACCGGCCAGGGCAGCGCGCTGTCGGCCAATGCCAACTTCGGCGTCGACCAGCAGACCTGCGAGGTGCGCGCCTATGCGCTGGCGCGCCGCTACAAGCCGCTGCTCATCAACACCGTGGTCGGCTTCATCGGCCCCGAGTACCTGTACGACGGCAAGCAGATCATCCGCGCCGGCCTCGAGGACCACTTCTGCGGCAAGCTCATGGGCCTGCCGATCGGCTGCGACATCTGCTACACCAACCATGCCGAGGCCGACCAGGACGACATGGACAACCTGCTGGTGCTGCTGGGCACCGCGGGCATCAACTTCATCATGGGCATTCCGGGCGCCGACGACGTAATGCTCAACTACCAGAGCACCTCGTTCCACGACGCGCTGTTCCTGCGCCAGACCCTGGGCCTGAAGCGCGCGCCCGAGTTCGAGGCCTGGCTGCAGCGCATGCAGATCACCGATGCGGCGGGGCGGATCGCGCCGCCCTCCTCCAACCGGCTGCTGGCCGGCATGGGCGCCCTGTCGGCGCTGTCCTCATGAGCGATCCGGTCACGCCCAATCCCTGGGGCCAGTGGCGCTCGGCCACGCCCGCGCGGCTCGCGCTGGGCCGCGCCGGCGCCGGCATGCCGACCGACGAGACACTGCGCTTCGGCTGGGCCCATGCGATGGCGCGCGATGCGATCCATGCGGCGCTCGACGTCGATGCGCTCGAAGCCGCGCTGCGGCACGACGGCTGGCAGGCCGTGCGCGCGCGCAGCCGCGCCGAGGACCGCGCCACCTACCTGCGGCGCCCGGACCTGGGACGGCAGCTCGATGCCGGCGATGCGGACCGGTTGCGCGCCGGCGCCAGCGCACCGGCCGATGTCTGCATCGTGATTGGCGACGGCCTGTCCTCGCTCGCGGTCGCGCGCCATGCGGCGCCCCTGCTCGCGGCGCTGCGCCCGCACCTGCCGCCCGACACCCGCTTCTCCCCGGTCGTCATCGCGACCCAGGCGCGCGTCGCGCTCGCCGACGAGGTGGCCGAGCTGTTCGGCGCCACGCTCTCGGTCATGCTGATCGGCGAACGCCCGGGCCTGAGTTCGCCCGACAGCCTCGGTATCTACCTGACCCACGCGCCGCGCAAGGGCCGCCACGATGCCGAACGCAACTGCATCTCGAACGTGCGGCCCGAGGGCCTGTCGTACGAACTCGCGGCCTTCAAGCTGGCCTGGCTGATGCGCGAGGCGCTGCGGCGCGGGCTCAGCGGCGTGGGGCTCAAGGACGAGAGCGACCTGGCGGTGCTGGAGGCGGGTGTCGAACCACTCGGGCGCCTCGACAAGCAGTCCTAGATTCGTCAATATAATGGCTCTTAAACCACTTAACGGCCATTTTATTGATGTCAAGGCAAAGCAAGAGCCTTTCCGCACTGCCTTCCCGGACGCTGGCGCCGCTGGCACGCCTCGGCGAGCGATTGCGCGCTCACCGGTTCCAGCGTGAATGGACGGTGGCCGAGGCCTCGGAACGCCTGCTGTGTTCGCCCACGACCCTGCGCGCGCTCGAAGCCGGCAAGCCGGGCACGAGCATCGGCCTGCTCGCGCACGCGCTGTGGCTCTTCGGTGAGATCGACACGCTCGACGCGGTGGCGCCGGCGCCCTCGGGGCTGACCGCCCAGCGCCGGGTCCGCAGGTCGGCTTCGCGCCCCGTGGCCGGCACCATCGCCGAGGACGAACGTGACTTCTGAGTCCGAGGCCCTCGCCGAACGCGGCATCTATGTCGGCCTGGCCCGGCGCACCGGGGAGGCGGTGCAGCCGGCCGGCCTGATGAAGCTCGCCCGCCGCGGCGTGGTCGAAGGCGGCGAATTCGCCTATGGGCGACGCTACCTGCAGCAGCCCGACGCCACGCCGCTGAATCCCGAGCACCTGGCGCTGCGCGAGGCCCCTTTCGTCCTGCCCGAACGCCGGGTGCGCGACGGCGGTGCGATGCCGCTCACGCTGCGCGACGCGCTGCCCGACAGCTGGGGGCGCAAGGTGCTGGAGATCCGCCAGGGCCGGCCACTGTCCGACGTCGACGCCCTGCTGCTGACCAACGAGGACCGCATCGGCGCGATGGTGTTCTCGGAATCGCTGCCCATCCGCAGCGACGAACCGCCCTCCACGCTCGGATCGCTCGAGGAACTCGCGCAGGCGTCGCGCCGCATCGAGGCGGGCCTGGACATCGGCGACGACATGCTGCGCTTGCTGCGCGGCGGCAGCCTGGGCGGCGCACGGCCGAAGGCGCCCTTCGCGCACGACGGCAGGCGCTTCATCGCCAAGTTCGCGTCGCGCGGCGACGACCACGATGTCGAGGTGATCGAGGCCGCGACGCTGTGGCTGGCCGCCAGCTGCGGCATTGAAGTTCCGTCGTTCCTGTTGCAGCCGCTCACGGTGGGCCATGCCCTGCTGGTCGAGCGATTCGACCGCGCGGGACCGCTGCATGACGAACGCCGCTTCCACTATCTGTCCGCCTCGGCATTGCTCGACGTGCCGTACGAGTCGAGCGCGGGCAGCTATGTGGAGTTCGCGCAATGGCTGCGGCGCAACTCCGCCAGCCCGAAGCAGGACCTGCGGGAGCTGTTCCGTCGCATGGTCTTCAACCTGGCCGTGGGCAACAGCGACGACCACGTGAAGAACCACGGCGCGCTGCGCGACCCCGAAGGCGGCTGGCGGCTGGCGCCGGCCTTCGACCTCGTGATGCAGCTTGGCGTCCACACCGGCTACCAGGAGCTGGCGATCCTCCCCGGCCAGCATGCGTCGAGCCTCGAACTCGCCTGGCAGGCGGCATCGCAGTTCGGCCTCGATGCGACCGAAACGGACGCCCTGATCGAAGGCATCGGCGATACCGTCGCACTGCAGGCGGCCGCCAGCGTGGAATCGGCCGGCGGCAACCGCGCGCTGACGGAACGGGTGAAGGACTTCATCGCGCAGCAGGCCGCCCGTATCGCCGCCTGAGCGCGCCTGCCTATGATGGAGCGCATTGCGGCCACCAGATCCGCAAGCCCACCGGAGACACCATGACCACCCGCTACCCCCTCGCCGAGCTCGCCGACCTGCCCGAAGACATCCGCGCCGCCATCCTCGCGGTGCAGGAGAAGGCCGGCTTCGTGCCCAACGTGTTCCTCGCGCTCGCGCGCCGGCCCGCCGAATGGCGCGCTTTCTTCGCCTACCACGATGCGCTGATGCTCAAGGAGGAAGGCTCGCTGACCAAGGGCGACCGCGAGATGATCGTGACCACCACCAGCGCGGCCAACCAGTGCCTCTACTGCGTGGTGGCGCACGGCGCGCTGCTGCGCATCTACGAGAAGAAGCCGCTGGTGGCCGACCAGGTGGCCGTGAACTACCGCAAGGCCGACATCACGCCGCGCCAGCGCGCGATGCTCGACTTCGCGATGAAGGTCTGCGAGCGCTCGCACGAGATCGACGACAGCGACTTCGCGCCGCTGCATGCCCACGGCTTCGACGACGAGGACATCTGGGACATCGCGGCGATCACCGCCTTCTTCGGCCTGAGCAATCGTCTCGCGAGCTTCAGCGGCATGCAGCCGAACCCCGAGTTCTTCCTGATGGGGCGGCTGCCGCGCGAAAAGAAATAAGCGGCGCGGCCGGCGCTCAGGCCGCGTCGCGCTTGCGGCAGGTGGCCAGCGCATCGAGCGCGGGCTTGTAGGTCGGCGTGTTCACGTCCATCAGGCCCAGCACCGTGTGATAGAGGTTGTCGTGCGTGAGCGGCGCATCGAGGCCGGCTTCCATGCACGGGCGCGACAGCTTGCGGCGCTCGCTGAGCCCGGCGCTGAACCAGGTGACCATCGGCACGTGCTTCTGCGCCTCGGGCGCGAAGCTGTAGGGCACGCCGTGCAGGAACAGGCCGAACTCGCCCAGCGATTCGCCGTGGTCGCTCACGTAGAGCAGGCCCGGGTCGTACTGCGTCGACTGGCCCTTGAGCCAGTCGATGGTGCGGCCGAGGAAGCGGTCGGTCTGCGCGATCGAGTTGTCGTAGACGTTCATCAGCTCGGTATGGCCGCACTCGGCGAGCGCATTGGTCTTGCACTCGGGCTGGAAGCGCTTCATGTCGGCGCCCGAGCGCTTGTAGTAGGCGGGCCCGTGGCTGCCCATCTGGTGCATCACCAGCACCACGCCCTTGGCGCGGCGCTCGGCCGGCAGCGCGGCGATGCGCGCATCGAGGCCCTCGAGCATCACGTCGTCGAGGCATTCCTCGCCGTCGCACAGCGCCCTCTTGGTGGCGCTCGGCAGGTTGTCGAAGGCCGAGGCATTGGGAATGCGCGTGCAGACGTCCTTGCAGCCGGCCTGGTTGTCGAGCCAGAACACGGCCAGCCCGGCGGCCTGCAGCACGTCGACCAGGTTCTCGTAGTCGTCCTTGCGCGATTCGTAGCCCTGCTTGCCCAGCGGCGAGAACATGCAGGGCACCGAGGCCAGCGTGTTGGTGCCGCAGGAATGCACCTCGCGGTAGCTCAGCACGCCGCGCTTCGCGAGCTCGGGCGTGGTGTCGCGCGCATAGCCGTTGAGGCCGAAGTGGTCGGCGCGCGCGGTCTCGCCCACCACCACCACGAACAGCGGCGGCTTCTGCTGGGCCGCGTAGCTGGCGCCGAGCGTGGTGCCCGCGGTGATCGGGATCAGCTTGCCGCTGCGCTTGAACAGCGGCTTGATGAACACCGCGCCGGTCGAGTAGAGGCTCGCGATCGGGTTCATCATGTAGCGCAGATGCACGTTGTTGCGCATCAGCGGCGCCAGCTGCCGGTTCATGGCCACGGCCGCGACCAGCGCGACCGCCACCGCGAGCAGCAGCAGCACGGCATTGCGCCACAGCTGCGAGATCCAGCGCATCGGCGCGATGCGCGCGAACCACAGCACGACGGCGACCGGCGCGATCACCACCAGCAGGTTGAAGCCCATGCGCCAGCTCAGCAGGTCGCGCGCCTCGTTGGGATCGGTCTGCAAGACGTTGGCGATCATGGTCGGGTCCATGACCACGCGGTACTCGAGCATGTAGTGCTGCACCAGCGCCGCCAGCACGGCCACCGCCAGCCACAGCGGCTTCATCCAGCGCGTCCAGGCGGTGAACGAGAGCATGGCCACCGTGCCGCAGAAGCTCAGCAGGCTCATCGCGGCGATGGTCGGCAGGTAGGTGCTGGGCGCGCCGCCGATGCGGGCCAGTTCGTTCCACAGCGGCCAGTTGGCGACCAGGCCCAGGTACAGGGCCAGCCACAGCACCATCTGCCGGGCCGATCGCGGCCGCTCCAGCCATTGGCGCGCCGTCTCCCACGTGGTCCCGGCTGCGGTGCCCGGGCGGTGTTGGGAGATCGGTGGAATGCCGGACCGGAGCGGCGCTGGCTCTATGCGCGTGACAGACATGCGACAAATGTAGGGAGCGTGCCTGAAAGGAGCCTGAACTCCGAGTTCAGGTGCTGTTCAGGCTTCCTGCAACGCCATGGCGTCTTTGCGCGCGCCCGCGCGCCGGGCGAACGTGTCGATGGCGAAGCCCACGGCCCAGCAGACCCAGCCGCTCCAGAGGGTGTGGCTCATGTAGTGGGCGCCGCGCAGCTGTTGCGTCACGCCGAGCAGCAGGCCGCCGATCAGCGCGGCGGCCAGCCAGGCCAGCGCGATGCGCGGGGCGACGCGCCGCAGCACGAAGTAGCCGCCCAGGTAGGCGAAGGCGGTGGAGGCATGGCCGGCCGGGAAGCAGCCGCCCGGGCCGCCGTCGCGCACGCCCCAGGACCAGTGCGAGACGTAGCGCGCCATGCCGCCGAACTCCTGCAGATCCCACGGGCAGCTGGTGTGGCTCGCGTGCTTGAGCAGGCTGACGGCGAACACCGAGGCCAGCACCGTCAGCGCCAGCTGCGCGCGGCTCGCGCGGTCGAGCCGCCGCAGGAAGCCCACGGGCCAGCGGATCGCGAGGAACAGCCCGGCCAGCAGCGCCCAGCTGAGGTTCTTGGCGCCGGTGTGCATCACATGGACCAGGAACGGGTTCTCGCGCAGCGGAAAGCCCATCGGCGTGCCCATCCAGCGCGCGATCGGCAGGTCGGCGCCGCTGGCGTCCCAGAGCAGCAACAGGGCGAGCGAGATCAGGGTCCAGGCGCCCAGGCGGAGGTTCGGGTAGCGGCGGGTCATCGGAAAAAAGCGGTCATCGGCAAAAATGGGGGCCAGCCTAGGCCGCGCGAATGAACCAGGCCTGAAGCCACATGAACCGAAGCTGAAGCCGGCTGAGCGCCAGCTGACCGCGGCCCGGACGCTAGACTCCGGCCTTCCCACCGAATCCGAGGAGTGCCGTCGCGTGCGCATATTGCTGGTCGAAGACGATGTGTCGCTGGCGGACGCGGTCTGCGGCTACCTGCTGGCCAAGGCCTTCGTGGTCGACGTGGCGCCGAGCCTGGCCGATGCGCGCGGCGCGCTGCTCTCGGTGCAGTACGCGGCCGTGCTGCTCGACCTGCACCTGGGCGACGGCGACGGGCTCTCGCTGCTGCCGCAGGTGCGCGCGTTGCGCGAGCCGCCGATCGTCATCGTGCTGACCGCGCGCGACCAGGTCACCGACCGCATCCGCGGCCTCGATGCCGGCGCCGACGACTACCTGATCAAGCCCTACGACCCGGCCGAGCTGCTGGCACGGCTGCGCGCGGTGGAACGCCGGCGCAGCGCGGGCAACTCGCCGGTGCTGCAGCTGGGCACGCTCGAGATCGACATCGCGCACGACCGCGTGCGCCGCGACGGCCAGCCGGTGACGCTGACGCAGAAGGAATGGGCGCTGCTGCGCGTGATGGCCACCCGGCCCGAGCGCATCCACACGCGCGAGAACCTCGCCGATGCGCTCTACGGCTTCGGCGACGAGGCCGACAGCAACACGCTCGAGGTCTTCATCAGCCGGCTGCGGCGCAAGCTGGGCCGCAGCCACATCCAGACCCTGCGCGGGCTCGGCTACCGGCTCTCGGCCGACGAGGAGGACTAGCCGATGACCGAAGCAGTGGCAGCTCGCGCGCGCAGCGAGCGCGACACCCTGGCCGGCCGGCTCACGCGCACGCTGATCCTGTGGGTCGGCGGCGTCTGGCTGCTGTGCGTGTTCGCGGTGGTCTGGTACGTGGACCGCGAGATCAACCACAACTTCGACAACGAACTGGTCGAGGTCTCGCACCGCATGTTCGCGATGGCGGTGCAGGAGCTCGAGAAGCTGCAGCACCCCGGCGAGGAACCGCCGCGCGCGCCGCTGATCGCGCCCAAGCAGCTGTTCTCGGAGGACGCGGTGATCTACCAGATCGTCGACCTGCACGAGCACGTGCTGCTGCGCTCGGCCGAGGCGCCCGAGGACACCTTCGACGTGCCGCTGGCCGCCGGCTTCGCGAACAACCCGAACTGGCGCATCTACACCGTGCGCCATCCCACGCTGGGCCTGTTCTTCCAGGTCGCCGATCCGCTCGACGAACGCCGCCGCGCACTGAACCGCACCTTGTTCGGCCTGATCATCCCGCTCGGCGCCGTGCTGCCGCTGCTGGCGCTGGTGCTGCGCAACGTGGCGCGCACCGAGCTGCGCGTGCTGCAGCAGCTCACCGGCGAGATCGAGAAGCGCAGCGGCGCCGACCTGCGCCCGATCGCCCTGCCCAACCTGCCGCGCGAGCTGCGCACCGTGGGCGACCACGTCAACCTGCTGCTGGAGCGCCTGTCGCATTCGCTCGACGTGGAGCGCGCGCTCGCGGCCAATGCCGCGCACGAGCTGCGCACGCCGCTGGCGGCCGCGCGGCTGCGGCTGCAGACCGCGCTCGAGCACGACCTGCAGCGCAACGACGTGCAGGCTGCGCTCGACGCGCTGCGCACGCTGAGCCACCGCGCCGAGAAACTGCTGCAGCTCTCGCGCGCCGAATCGGGCGCGTCGCTGGCACGTGCGCGGGTCGACCTGGTGCAGCTGGCCGGCACGGTGGCGCAGGAGTTCTGGCAGGACCCGCAGCATGCCGAGCGCCTGGCACTCAAGGTGCCCGACAGCGTGGCGCCGGTGGCCCTGGGCGACGTCGACGCGCTCGCGATCGCGCTGCGCAACCTGGCGGAGAACGCGCTGCGCTACGGCGGCGAGGGCCGCGTGGTGATCGAGGTGATGGCACCCTGCGTGCTCGCGGTGCGCGATGCCGGCCCCGGCGTCAGCGCCGAGCAGCTCGCGACCCTGCGCGAGCGCCATGTGCGCCACAGCTCCGACCGCGCCGGCTACGGCCTGGGCATCTCGATCGTAAGCACCATCGTCGAGAAGCATGGCGCGAAGCTCGAGCTGGCCTCGCCGCCGCCCGGCGCGGCCCAGGGCTTCGAGGCGCGGATCGTGCTGCGGCCGGCCTGAACGCCGGCGCCCGCGGTCAGTCGCCGCTGACCAGCGCGCGCAGCCAGTCGGGCAGCGCCAGCGCCTTCTGCTTCGGGAAATCGACCCAGATCGTGGTCGCGCCGCCCGCGGCGCAGATCAGGTCGGGCTGGTCGGCGCGCGCCATCGTGGCCCAGCTCTCGAAGGTGGTGCGGCCCGGATCGCTCACGTACATCTTGAGCAGCACTTGGCCCGGGTACTCGATCTGCCTGTAGAAGTTGCAGAAGGCATTCACGATCACCATGCCCTCGCCGCCGGGCTCGGGCTCGAAGCCGATCGAATGCATCCAGTCGATGCGCGCGGTCTCGAGGTAGCGAAAGTAGGTGCCGTTGTTGAGATGGCCCATCGCGTCCATGTCGCCCCAGCGGATCGGGATCGACATTTCGTAGACCAGTTTCTTCTTCTCGGGGATTTCGATTCTCATCGGTGGGCCTTGATCGAGGCGAGGATGCCGAGGACGAACAGCAGCGCCGCCACCAGCTCGGTGGCCTGCGGCCAGCGGCCGTCCCAGACGAAGGAATAGACCAGCGCGAACAGCGTCTCGCTCACGATGAGCTGGCCGCAGAGGCTGGCCGACAGCCGCTGGCTCGCGATGTTCCAGAGGATGGTGGCGAGCCACGAGGAGCCGAAGCCGCCCGCGAGCGCCAGCACGACGAACAGCAGGCCGTCGGGCTGGGCCCGCAGCGCCGCGAGGTCGCTGCCGGCCGCGAGCCACAGGCCGATGGCGCCCAGGCCGGTGGCGATGCCGAGCCAGTTGGCCCAGTCGGCCGCATGGATCTCGGTGTGGCGCTGCAGCCAGGCCGCGTTGAGCAGGCCGTAGACGGTCCAGCTCGCCATCGCGCCGAGCGAGAGCACGATGCCCCAGGCGAACTGCCCGCCGCCGTGCGCGCCGCCCTGTCGTGCCGACCACGCGCCCCAGATCATCAGCGCGATGCCGGCGCCGGTGAGCAGCAGGCCGGGCAGCAGCGCGGCCATGCGCAGCCCCGGCGGGCGGCCCAGCAGCATCATCCACACCGGGATGGTGCCGATGATGAGGCTGGGCACCTCGGTGCCCGCGGCCACGATGCCGAAGGCCAGCAGCAGGTAGTAGCCGCTGAAGCCCAGCACGCTGAGGCCGAGGGCGGCCAGTGCCTGGCGCCCCGTGGGCCAGCGCCGCGCCGCGGGCCGCGCGAACACGGCCAGCGCCGACACGGCGCCGAAGACGGCGAAGCGCGCCGAGACGATGTCGACCATGCCGAAGTGCCCGACCATGCGCGGCACGACGAACACCAGCCCCCAGAGCGCCCCCGCGCCCAGGCCGGCCGCGATGCCGATCCAGGCGCGCGGGCTCAGAGCGCGAACCCGTCGTCGGCCGCGATCACGGCGCCGTTCACGAAATGGCTCTCGCCGCTGGCCAGCAGCACGATCAGGCCGTCGAGGTCCTCGGGCTTGCCCACGCGCTTGCGCGGCAGCATGCTCACGAGCTTGGCGCCGCCCTCGGTGCTCCAGTGCGATTCGTTGATCTCGGTCTCGATGTAGCCCGGGCACAGCGCGTTGACGTTGATGCCGAAGCGGCCCCATTCGAGCGCCATGGCCTTGGTCATCTGGATCAGCGCGGCCTTGCTCATGGCATAGACGCCGATCTGCGGCAGCACCTTGAGCCCGGCCACCGAGGCGATGTTGATGATGCGCCCGCCGATGTAGGTGCCCGGCGCCGCGCCCTTGGCACGCGCCAGCATGCGCTTGCCGACCTCCTGCGCGACGAAGAAGGAGCCCTTGAGGTTGGCGTCGAAGATGAAGTCGTAGTCCCCGGGCGTCACGTCCTGCAGCCGCTGGGTGGTGCTCACGCCCGAGTTGTTGACCAGCACGTCGATGGCGCCGACCTCGGTCTCGGCGCGGGCCACCGCCGCCTTGATGCTGCCGATGTCGGTCACGTCGAGCTCGACCACGTGGGCGTCGCCGCCCTCGCCCTGGATGCGGGCGCGCAGTTCCTTGAGCTTGTCGACGCGCCGGCTTGCGAGCACCACGGCGGCACCCGCGCGCGCCAGCGTTTTCGCGAACTGCGCGCCGAGGCCGCTCGAGGCGCCGGTGACGAAGGCCACGCGGCCCGAGAGATCGATGCTGTACGCCATTGGAGTGCTGTTCCTGTGGAGTCGCGAAGGCGACGTGAAAACACGGGCGACACGCCCCGCGGGGCGGCCCGTGGCGCCCGCATAAAATGCCCCGCAGCCACGAAGCGCCAGTGCCTCCCATCATATCGACGAGACCCCCATGACCCACGACGAAATCCTTGCCCAGTACGGTCCCCGCGAAGCCATGGAGTACGACGTCGTTGTCGTCGGTGGCGGGCCGGCCGGCCTCTCGACCGCGATCCGCCTCAAGCAGCTCGCCGCCCAGCACGAGAAGGAGGTCTCGGTCGTGGTGCTCGAGAAGGGCTCCGAGCCCGGCGCCCACATCCTGTCGGGCGCCATCATGGACCCGCGCGCGCTCAACGAGCTGCTGCCCGACTGGAAGGAACTCGGCGCGCCGCTGAACCAGCCCGTGACCGACGACGCGATGGTGTTCCTCGGCGAGAAGGCCAGCCTGCGCACGCCCAACGCCTTCCTGCCCGACTGCTTCCAGAACCACGGCAACTACATCATCAGCCTCGGCGCCTTCACCAAGTGGCTGGCGCAGCAGGCCGAGAACCTCGGCGTCGAGATCTTCCCGGGCTTCCCGGCCGCCGAGGTGCTCTACGACGAGAAGGGGGCCGTGCGCGGCGTCGCCACCGGCAACATGGGCGTGGGCAAGGACGGCGAGCCGACCGAGAACTTCCAGCTCGGCATGGAGCTGCTGGGCAAGTACACGGTGTTCGCCGAGGGCGCCCGCGGCCACCTGGGCCGCCAGCTGATCGCCAAATTCAAGCTCGACGAGGGCAAGGACCCGCAGACCTACGGCCTGGGCGTCAAGGAAGTCTGGGAGATCGATCCCAAGCGCCACGTGCCCGGCTTCGTGCTGCACACGGCCGGCTGGCCGATGAAGAGCGACACCTACGGCGGCGCCTTCCTCTATCACATGGAGGACAACAAGGTCACCATGGGCTTCATCACGGGCCTGGACTACAGCAACCCCTACTTGAGCCCGTTCGAGGAAATGCAGCGCTGGAAGCTGCACCCCAACATCCGCTGGTACCTCGAGGGCGACGAGGCCAAGGGCATCAAGCCCGCCAAGCGCATCGGCTACGGCGCGCGCGCGATCACGGCCGGTGGGCTGCAGTCGCTGCCCAAGACGGTGTTCCCGGGCGGCGCGCTGGTCGGCTGCGAGGCCGGCTACCTCAACGTGAGCCGCATCAAGGGCAGCCACGCCGCGATCAAGACCGGCATGCTGGCCGCCGAGGCCGCCTTCGACGCACTGCAGGCCGGCCGCCAGCACGACGAGCTCACGGCCTATCCGGCGGCGTTCGAGAAGAGCTGGCTGCATGCCGAACTCAAGAAGGCTCGCAACTTCAAGGCCTGGTTCAAGAAGGGCCTGCTGGTCGCGACGCTGATGAACGGCATCGAGCAATGGCTGCTCAAGGGCAACATCCCCTGGACGCTGCGCCGCACCAAGCCCGACCACCAGTACCTGAAGCCGGCCGCGGAATGCCAGCCGATCGCCTACCCCAAGCCCGACGGCAAGCTCACCTTCGACCGGCTCTCGAGCGTGTTCATCAGCAACACCAACCACGAGGAACAGCAACCGGCCCACCTGACGCTGAAGGACGCGTCGGTGCCGGTCAACGTCAACCTCGCGAAGTTCGCGGGCCCCGAAAGCCGCTATTGCCCGGCGGGCGTGTACGAGTTCGTGCCCGACGAGGCCAGCGCGGGCAAGCAGCGGCTGCAGATCAACGCGCAGAACTGCGTGCACTGCAAGACCTGCGACATCAAGGATCCGACGCAGAACATCGTGTGGGTCACGCCTGAAGGGGGCGGTGGGCCTAACTACGTGGGGATGTAAGGTCTGTTTTCTGGGGCCCTCTTCGGAGGGCCTTTTTGCTTTTGCTCGTTCTCGTTCGGGGTGCGTGCACAGGACAGCGGGTGCTTCCCTCCGCGAATGTCCCCCGGCCTTCGGCCTCCTCCTTGATTTCGCTGCGGGAAGCACCCACTGCCCTGCGCACGGGAGGCGCTGTCGGTCAGGCTAGGTAGGTGGCTACCTCGTTGGCGGTGAGGAACCGCACTACCGTCACCTGTGGCTTCTGCTCCGAATGGAAGGCCTGGTTGAAACCGTTCCAGCCGCGCGCGGGCTTGTCCTCGGTTTCCAGTGCGACGAGCACCAGCTTTCCCTGCCGGCGCGCGTTCTCTCGCAAGGTCCCCTCGCCCCAGGCCCAGGCCATGCGGTCGACGAGTTCACCACCGACATAGGCCTTGGCCTGCAGCCAGAGGTACTGGGCCGAGTCGCTGTCGCGCGGCTCGTCGTCGGCGCCGAGGCGGTCGGCCAGCGGTTGGCGTATGCCCAAGGTCTTCGCATGCACGCTGAACAGGTCCTGCAGCAGCGAGAAGGCATGGAAGTTGTTGTTGATGCCGTGGGCGCGCACGATCATCCCGGCGTTCGAAGCCGGCAGCAGCACGACCAGCTCGTCCTCGTAGGCCATCTGGGCGGCGCGGTGCAGGAAGTGCAGCTCCTCGAAGGGCAAGGTGCCGTTGACCGACAACGCCTCGATACGCTCGCGCAGCGCCTCGTCGGCCAGCAGCTCGCGATGGTTGCGCACATCGCGCATCAGCATCGCCATCAGCGGCAGCACCAGCAGGTCGACCGCCTGCCGACTCGCCTCGACCTGCAGGCGTTCGGCCCGCGGCAGCGCCTCGAACGCGGCTTCCGCGGCGCGCCAGGCGAGGACATCGGCCGGTTCCTCCTCGAGCGCTTCTTCCTCTTCATCGTCCTCCATCGGCTCCGCGGCGCAATAGGGTGCGAGCGATGCGAGCAGTTGGGCCAGGCGCCGCAGCGCCGCCGAAAACAGCAGCCGCGGATCGGCACCGTTCTCCACCAGACCGCCGCAGAGGATCGCGAACAGCGCGGCGCGCAGCGGATGCAGTTCGGGCAGCAGTGCGGCCGCGGTTTGCAGCACCTCGTCGCCCGTTCCCTCCTGTACCGTCGCGCGGTAGAAGTCGGACACCGCATCGCGATCGAAGAAACCGGCCTGCGTATCGAGGTCGTCCTCATGCAGCACGGGCAGACGCAGAACGTCGAGAAAATCCGGTGGCAACGCTTTCATGCAGGAGAGCGTAGCGCAGCCGCCCCCACCGGCCCGATGCGTTCGTACTTGGTCACGCAATCCATGCCATGCCCCTGCTCGGCCACGAACAGGCTGCCATCGGCCGCGCCCCACAGCCCATGGCCATACACGCCGAAAGTGCGAAAGCGCCCCAGCACGGCGCCCGAGAGATCGAGCCGGCTCACGCGCGGCGCCTGCTCGGTCACGAACACCTCGCTGCCGTTCGACCAGATGTCCATCGGCCGCAGCAGGCCGGTCCACTGCGTCAGATAGCGACCCTCGCGATCAAAGAGCTGGATGCGGTCGTTGTCGCGGTCGCACACGGCCACGCGGTCATCGGCCAGCACCCACACGCCATGCGGCGTCGAGAACTCGCCGGGCCCCTGCCCCACGCCGCCCCAGGTCTGCAGATGCCGCCCCTCGGCCGAGAAGCGATGCACACAGGCATTGCCATAGCCATCGCTCACATAGATCTCGCCATCGGGTGCCACCGCCACGTCGGTCGGATGATTGAACGGCGCACCCCAGCGCGGCGCATTGAAGTGGCCGAGTTCGAAACGCGTTTCGAGTGCCGCATCGAGCGCCAGCATCTGGTGAGCGTCGTACGACACGAGGTAGACGTTGTCGGCGCCATCGATGAAGAGACCGTGGCCGCTGGTGAGCCTGGGGTTTTCGTAGATCGTGTCGAGCTCGCCATCGGGTCCGTAGATCAATAGCTGCGGTGCCGAGCGCTGCAGCACGAACACGCGGCCGCGGCTGTCGAGCGCCAACTGGCTGATCACGCCGACATTGCCGCGTGGCGAGGGCTTCTGCCAGGGGCGCACCATTCGGTAGTCCGATTGGCCGTCGGTCATGAAGAAATCTGGTGCTTCGTTGGGGGGCATGGGGATCCTTGCTGGGACTTGCAAGCGTAGGGGCGCTGCTCCATTGCGTCCAACCAGTTTTTCTTTTGGGCCGGGACAGTTTTTTTGTTGAGGTTCGGGGCGCGTGCACAGGACAGCGGGTACTTCCCTCCGCGAATGTCCCCCGCCTTCGGCTCCTCCTTTATTTCGCTGCGGGAAGCACCCGCTGCCCTGTGCACGGGGACGCTGCGGTGGTGCCGGCGGCCCAACAACCATCGCGTCCAGGCGCGTGTCGATGGGGTACTCCCCGCAGCGAAATAAAGGAGGAGGCCGCAGGCCGGGGGACATTCGCGGAGGGGAGTACCCCGTCGGCGCGCGCCCGCCCCAGACCTCAAGACCTCAACCCTGAACAGCGCCCCACCCGCCCCCACCAGGCGTCTCGATCACGAACACATCCCCCGCCCCCATCTGCACCTGCCCGATGTGATCCAGAGGCTCCACAGTCCCATCGGCCCGCTCCACACGATTGACCCCCACCGCTCCCGCTTCGCCTCCCGAACCACCGAACGCACCATGGTGCCGACCATTGCTGAGGATAGAAGCCGTCATCGGTGCAAGGAACCGAACCCGCCGTACACCGCCATCACCACCACGCCAGCGCCCCGCTCCACCCGACCCCGAACGCAGGCTGTAGCTGTCGAGCCGCACCGGGTAACGGAACTCCAGCACCTCAGGATCGGTGAGCCGCGAGTTGGTCATGTGGGTCTGAACCACGCTCGTGCCGTCGAAGCCCTCGCCCGCGCCCGAACCGCCCGAGATGGTCTCGTAGTACTGGTGCGCGCCGTCGCCGAAGGTGAAGTTGTTCATCGTGCACTGGCTCGCCGCCATCACGCCGAGCGCACCGTAGAGCGCGTTGGTCACGCAGCTCGACGTCTCGACGTTGCCGGCCACCACCGCCGCGGGCGGCAGCGGGTTCAGCATGCAGCCGCTGGGCACGATCACCTCGATCGGCTTCAGGCAGCCCGCGTTGAGCGGGATGTCGTCGTCGACCAGCGTGCGGAACACATAGAGCACCGCCGCCATCGTGATCGCGCGCGGCGCATTGAAGTTGTTCGGCAACTGCGCGCTCGTACCGCTGAAGTCCACCGTCGCCGAGCGTGCGGCCGCATCGACCTTCACGCGCACCTGGATGCGCGCGCCGTTGTCCAGCGGCAGCACGAACTCGCCGTCCTTGAGCGCCGTGATCACGCGCCGCACCGACTCCTCGGCGTTGTCCTGCACATGGCCCATGTAGGCCGCCACCGTCTCGCGGCCGAACTGCGCCACCATGGCCTGCAGCTCCTGCACGCCCTTCTCGTTGGCCGCGATCTGCGCGCGCAGGTCGGCCAGGTTCTGCTCGATGTTGCGCGAGGGGTGCGCGCCGCCGCCGAGCAATGCGCGGAGTTCGACCTCTCGCAGCCGGCCGCCCTCCACCAGCTTGAAATTGTCGATCAGCACGCCCTCCTCGCCGATGGTCTTCGAGAACGGCGGCATCGAGCCCGGCGTGATGCCGCCCACGTCGGCATGGTGGCCGCGCGAGGCCACGTAGAACGAGGGCCGCGCATCGGCCGTGTCGAGGTAGACGGGCGTCACCACCGTGATGTCGGGCAGGTGCGTGCCGCCGTGGTACGGATCGTTGAGCACGAACACGTCGCCGGGCTTCATGTCGGGGTTGCAGGCGATCACGGTCTTGATCGACTCGCTCATCGAGCCCAGGTGCACCGGCATGTGCGGCGCGTTGGCGATCAGGTTGCCCTCGACGTCGAACAGCGCGCACGAGAAATCAAGCCGCTCCTTGATGTTGACCGAGTAGGCCGTGTTCTGCAGCCGCAGCCCCATCTGCTCGGCGATGTTCATGAAGAGGTTGTTGAAGACCTCGAGCATCACCGGGTCGGCGCGGGTGCCGATCGCATGGCTGGTGGCGCGCTCGCGCACGCGGTGCAGCTCCACGCCGTCGGCCGTGGCGCGTGCCTGCCAGCCGTGTTCGACCACGGTGGTGGCATTGCGGCCGGCCAGGATCGCCGGACCGTCGACCACCGCGCCGGGGCGCAACGTGGCCTCGTCGAACAGCGCGGCATCGCGCCAGCCCGCGGCGGCTTCGTCGGCCTCGCAGTACATGCGCACGGCCGCGAGCGACTCGGGCACGTGCGACTCGGCCGTGCCGGTCGCCGCAGCGGCGCGCGTGCGCTCGCCAGCGCCCACCGCCTCAATTGCCACCGCCTCGATCACCAGCGCGCGCTCGCTCATCAGGAACGCGAAGCGCCGGCGGTAGGCCTGCTCGAATTCGTCGCGCATCGCGGCGATGGCCTCGGCGGCCGGCGTGTCCATCGGCAGCGCGCAGGGCAGCGCGGTGTCGGTGCCCTCGTAGCGCAGTTGCACGCGATGCAGCACCTCGATCGCGGCCTCCGCCACGCCCTGCCCGCGCAGTTCCTCCACCGCCTGCCCGGCCAGGCCAATGGCCGCCTCGCGCGCCTCGGCCAGACCCGCCGCGTCGAGCCGGCGCTCGAGCGCGCGCTCGCGCAGCGCCAGCTGGTCGGCCAGCCCCATGCCGAAGGCCGAGAGCACGCCCGCCAGCGGATGCAGGTAGACGCTGCGCATGCCCAGCGCATCGGCCACCAGGCAGGCATGCTGGCCGCCCGCGCCGCCGAAACACTGCAGCGTGTATTGCGTGACGTCGTAGCCACGCGCCACCGAGATCCGCTTGATCGCATTGGCCATGCTCGCCACTGCGATGCGCAGCGCACCGCTCGCGACCTCCTCGGCGCCGACCGCGCGGCCCGTGGCCTCGGTCATGCGCTGCGCCATCGCGGCGAAGCCGCGCTCGGCCGCGTCGCGGTCCAGCGGCTGGTCGGCGCCCGGGCCGAACACCCGCGGGAAGTGCGCGGGCTGGATCTTGCCGAGCAGCACGTTGGCGTCGGTGGTGGTCAGCGGACCGCCGCGGCGGTAGCTCGCGGGGCCGGGGTTCGCGCCGGCCGACTCGGGTCCGACGCGCAGCCGCGCGCCGTCGAAGGAGACGATCGAGCCGCCGCCGGCCGCCACCGTGTGGATGCTCATCATCGGCGCGCGCATGCGCACGCCGGCCACCTGGGTCTCGAACGAGCGCTCGAACTCGCCCGCGTAGTGCGACACGTCGGTCGAGGTGCCGCCCATGTCGAAGCCGATCACGCGCGCATGGCCGGCATCGAGCGCGGTGCGCACCATGCCGACGATGCCGCCGGCCGGGCCCGAGAGGATCGCATCCTTGCCCTGGAAGCGGTGCGCCTGCGTGAGCCCGCCCGAGCTCTGCATGAAGAACAGCGGCACGCCCGGCATCTGCTGCGACACCTGCTCGACATAGCGGCGCAGGATCGGGCTCAGGTAGGCGTCGACCACCGTCGTGTCGCCGCGCGGCACCAGCTTCATCAGCGGGCTGGTCTTGTGCGACACCGACACCTGCGTGAAGCCGATGGCGCGCGCGATGCCTTCGGCCGCGAGCTCGTGCGCCGTGTGGCGCCAGCCGTGCATGAAGACGATGGCGCAGGCGCGCAGGCCCTCGTCGAAAGCGGCCTGCAGCTGCGCGCGCAGCGGCGCCTCGTCGAGCGCCTGCACGGTGCCGCCCTGCGCGTCGATGCGCTCGTCGGCCTCGATCACGCGCCGGTACAGCAGCTCGGGCAGCACGATGCGGCGGTCGAACAGCCGCGGGCGCGCCTGGGTGGCGATGCGCAGCGCGTCGCGAAAGCCCTTCGTCGTGACCAGCACCGTGGGCTCGCCCTTGCGCTCGAGCAGCGCGTTGGTGGCCACCGTGGTGCCCATCTTCACGCACGCCACGCGCTCGGGCGTCACGGCCTCGGCCGGTGCCAGCTTCAGCAGCCGGCGGATGCCCTCGACGGCCGCGTCGCGGTACTGCTCGGGGTTCTCCGACAGCAGCTTGAGCGTGTGCAGTCCGCCTTCGGGATCGCGGCCCACGATATCGGTGAAGGTGCCGCCGCGGTCGATCCAGAACTGCCAGCGGGACGGGAGAAGGGTTTGCGTGGTCATGGGGAACGAGGATAGGTGTTCGCGAGAAGAAAAAAGCGGAATCGGATCAGTTCTGGCGCAGGTCGCGGCCGCGGGTTTCGGGCAGGCACAGCGCCACCACCACCACGATCGCATAGGCCACCGCCGCGCAGATGCCGATGGCCGTGCCCAGCGGCAGGTGCATGCGGTCGCTCAGCACGCCGACCAGCGCCGGGAAGGTGGCGCCGATGCCGCGCCCGAAGTTGTAGCAAAAGCCTTGCCCGGAGCCGCGCAGCTCGTTGGGGAACAGCTCGGCCAGGAAGGCGCCCGCGCCGCTGAAGATGCCCGACATGAAGAAGCCGAGCGGAAAGCCCAGCAGCAGCATCAGGCCGTCGGTGATCGGCAGCAGCGTGTAGGCATAGACCAGCAGGCCGGCGCCGATGGCGAACAGGATGAAGGCGCGGCGGCGGCCCAGGCGGTCCGACAGGTAGGCGCCGCACAGGTAGCCGACGAAGGCGCCGACGATGAACATGAACTGGTAGCCGCCCGAGCTCAGCACCGTCAGGTGGCGCTCGTTCTTCAGGAAGGTCGGCAGCCACACGCCGATGGCGTAGTAGCCGCCCTGCATGCCGGTGAACAGCAGGCTCGCGAGCACCGTGGTGCCGAGCACGCCGGGCTTGAAGATCGCGAGGAAGTTGCCGCTGCGCTCGCCGCGTGCCACGGCGGCGCGGGTCTGCACGTAGATCTCGGGGTCGCTGATCGAGCGCCGGATGAAGACGATCAGCAGCGCCGGCAGCAGGCCCAGCAGGAACATCACGCGCCACGAGACCTCGGGCGGCAGGAACGAGAACAGCGCCATCGACACCAGCACCGCCGCGCCCCAGCCCACGGCCCAGCTGCTCTGCACCAGCCCGACCGCCTTGCCGCGGTAAGCCGGCCGGATCATCTCGGCGATCAGCACCGAGCCCACGGCCCATTCGCCGCCGAAGCCCAGGCCCTGCAGCGTGCGCGCCACCAGCAGCTGCCCGGGCGTCTGGGCCAGGCCGCAGGCGAAGGTGAAGATCGCGAACACCAGGATCGTGAGCTGCAGGATGCGCACCCGGCCGTAGCGGTCGGCCAGGATGCCCGCGGCCCAGCCGCCGAGCGCCGAGGCCACCAGGGTCGCGGTGCCGATCAGGCCGACCTCGGTCTTGCTCATGCCCCACAGCGACAGCAGGATCGGCGTGACCAGCGGCAGCGTGTAGTAGTCGAAGGCATCGACCGCATAGCCGCTGAACGAGGCCGCGAGCGTGCGTTTCTCGTTCGGGTTCAGGGTGCGCAGCCAGTTGGCGTCGCCGGCCTCCGCCGTGCCGTCGACGGGCGTCGGCGCGGTGGCCTCGAGGGTGCTGTTTTTCATGGTGTCTTCTCCAGGGTGGGTCGGGGCGGGAACGGCGCCGCGCGGTCCCTGCCCAGGGAACCGGCGGCGATTGGAACCAGGGGCGGCGCGCTACAGCGCGGCGAGCCGGTGGTGCGGCAGGTCGGTGACCAGCATCGCGCCCGGCGCATGCGTGATCGCCAGCGGCAGCCGCGCGGCCGCGAGCGCGGCCTGGGGCGTCACGCCGCAGGCCCAGAACACGGGCAGCTCGTCGGGCATCGCCTCGACGGCATCGCCATAGTCGGGGCGGCCGAGGTCGCGGATGCCGATCAGCGCGGGATCGCCGAGGTGCACCGGCGCGCCGTGCACGGCCGGAAAGCGCGAGGTGATCTGCACCGCGCGGATCGCGTCGGCCGCGCGCAGCGGCCGCATCGACACCACCAGCGGCCCGCTGAACGGACCGGCCGGCGCGGTCTGCAGCCCGGTGCGGTACATCGCGACGTTGCGGCCCCGCGCCACGTGGCGCAGCGCGATGCCCTCGGCCAGCAGCGCATGCTCGAAGGTGAACGAGCAGCCGATGACGAAGCCGACCATGTCGTCGCGCCACAGCGCGCGCACGTCGGTGGGCTCGTCGACCAGCTCGCCCTCGCGCCAGACGCGGTAGCGCGGCAGGTCGCTGCGCAGGTCGATGTCCTCGCCGAGCGCGGGGAGCGAGGGATCGCCGACCTCGGTCACGCCGAGCAGCGGACAGGGCTTGGGGTTGGCCTGGCAGAAGCGCAGGAAGTCGCCCGCATGGGCCTGCGGCAGGATCACGAGGTTGCCCTGCACGTGGGCGCTGGCCAGGCCGCTGGTGTGGCCGCTCAGGCGGCCGGCGCGGGCGGCTTGCCGCACTTCGCGTGCGCTGCTCGCGCCGGTGGGCAGGGAGATCGATTCGTCTGTGGCTGGCATGGCGTTGGCGAGCGGCTGCTTGTCTCTTCGTTGTGGTGGGCGGATTGTGGGAATCCGCGCGCCCGAACGCCAACGCAAAGTTTCTTGCTCAGCTCATCGATTTTTTCGATGACCCAGCGCGGTGCGATCCGTGCACCACCGCGGAACTCACGGCCGGCTCGAGCAGCAGTGAAGAGGGATCGTCGCGATAGCTCGCATAAATCGGCAAAGGCTCCAGCGTGCCCTCGCTCGGCAGCACGCGCAGCGGCAGCCGTCGCGCGAGCCCATCGACCACCGCGCGCGGCAGGGTGGCCACGCCGAAGCCCGCCTCCACCAACTGCGCCATCGCCGAGATCGACGAGATCGCATGCACGCGCGGCGCCGCGCCGCCGGCCTCGCGGAAGAACTCGAGCAGCGCCACGTGCGGCTGCGAGCCGCGCTGGAAGGTCAGCAGGTCGAGCGACAGCAGGTCGGCGATGCGGTAGCGCCGCCGCGGGTGCAGCTCGCGGTGGCCGACGAAGCACATGGCCATCGGCGGCACCGCGCGCGTGCGCACGCCGTCGCCCACCGCGGGCAGCGCGGCGAACACCAGGTCCTGCTTGCCGCGCTGCAGCTGGTCGACCAGCACCGGCGTGGTTTCGACCGTGAGTTCGAGTTCGAAGTCCGGATAGGTGGCCCGCATGTGCTGGAGCCAGCCGGTGAGCCAGCTGTGCACCACCGACTCGATCGCGCCCACGCGCAGCACCGTCTCGCGCACCGCGCCCGAGCCCATCTCGGCCTTGATGTGCATCTGCATCTCGAGCAGCTTCTGCGCGAAGGCATGGAAGCGCTGCCCCGCCACCGTGAGGCGGAACTGCTTGTCGCGGCGGTCGAGCAGCAAGGTGCCGAGCTCGCGCTCGAGCGCGGCGATGCGGCTGGACAGCGCGGACTGCGTGAGGTGCAGCTTCTCTGCGGCGCGCGTCACGCTCTTGAGGGCCACGGCCCAGTGGAAGGCTTCCACGAATCGGAGGTTCATCGTTCGGCTCGGCGGACTGGCGAAGGCCCGAGTGTCGCGCCGGTCGCGCTTATCCTCGAACCCTCGACAGGAGACAAGGACCGACATGCAGATCGTCATCACCGGCGGCGCCGGCTTTCTGGGCGCCCGCCTCGCCCGCACGTTGCTCGCGCAGGGCAGTCTTTCGCTCGCGGGCGCGGCCCCCGCCCCCATCGCCAGGATCACCCTGGTCGACCGCGCGCCGCCGCCGGCCGACCTCGCTGCCGACCCGCGTGTCGCCTTCGTGACTGGCGACCTCAACGACCAGCTCGGCGCCGAGGCCGACGTCACGCCCTGGCGCGAGGCCGAGGCCGTGTTCCACCTCGCGGCCGCGGTCAGCGGCGAGTGCGAGGCCGACTTCGACCTCGGCATGCGCAGCAACTTCGCCGCCACCCATGCCCTGCTCGAACGCCTGCGCGCGCTCGGCACCCGGCCGGTGCTGGTGTTCTCGAGCTCGCTCGCGGTGTTCGGCGACTCGCCCGAGCAGCCGCTGCCGCCGGTGATCGACGACCACACGCTGCCCACGCCGCAGACCAGCTACGGGATCCAGAAGTTCATCGGCGAGCAGCTGGTGGCCGACTTCACGCGCAAGGGCTTCATCCGCGGGCGCAGCGTGCGCCTGATGACGGTGAGCGTGCGCCCGGGCAAGCCCAACGGCGCGGCCTCGGGCTTCTTCAGCGGCATGATCCGCGAGCCCCTGGCCGGGCTGCGCGCGGCCTGCCCGGTGCCCGACGAGACGCCGGTGGCCGTCGCCTCCCCGGCGCGCACCATCGAGGGGCTGATCCGCGCGGCCGAGGCGAGCGAGGCCGAATGGGGTCCGCGCACGGCCGTGAACCTGCCTTCGCTGTCCACGACCGTCGGCGAGATGGCCGCGGCCCTCGAGCGCCTGGCCGGCCCGGCCGCGACCGCGCTGCTCGACCGCACGCCCGAGCCGACGATCCGGCGCATCGTGAAGTCCTGGCCCGGCCGCTTCGACACGCCGCGCGCCCGCGCGCTCGGCCTGGCGTCGGACGACAGCTTCGACGCGGTGATCCGCGAGTACGTCCGTGAAAATCCCGACGCTGTAGTGCTTCCGATTGCGGCATAGTCCGGGGCGCCTGACGCAATCCTGACCAATCCCCCGGAGACACCATGAAACTCGGCCACATCGCCGCCGCCTGCCTTTCGCTCGCCCTGGGCACCAGCGCCCTCGCGCAGCAACCCACCGTCCTGAAGATCGGCTACGCGACCTCCAAGGAGTCGCACTACGGCGTCGGCTCGACCGTGTTCTGCGACGAGGTCGAGAAGGGCACGCAAGGCCGCTTCAAGTGCCAGCACTTCGCCAACTCGGCGCTGGGCGGCGAGCGCGAGCAGATCGAGGCGATCCAGCTCGGCACGCAGGACCTGGTGAACACCTCGACCGGCCCGGTCGGCAACTTCGTGCCCGAGGTCAAGATCGTCGACATCCCGTTCCTGTTCCGCGACTACGCCCATGCGCGCAAGGTCATGGACGGCCCGATCGGCCAGGACATCCTGACCAAGTTCCCGAGCAAGGGCATCGTCGCGCTGGCCTGGACCGAGAACGGCTTCCGCCACATGACGAACAGCAAGCGCGACATCGTCAAGCCCGCCGACGCCGCCGGCCTGAAGATGCGCACGATGGAGAACAAGGTGCACATGGACGGCTACCGCACCTTCGGCATCCTGCCCACGCCGATGGCCTTCCCCGAGCTGTTCGGCGCGCTGCAGCAAGGCACCGTCGACGGCCAGGAGAACCCGATCCCCGTGATCCTGGCCTCGAAGTTCTCGCAGGTGCAGAAGCACCTGTCGCTGACCGGCCACGTCTACTCGCCCGCCCTGCTGCTGCTGTCGCCCAAGGTCTGGAACAAGCTCTCGGACGGCGACAAGAAGGTGTTCGTGGAAGCCGCGAAGAAGGCCGCCATCGCCCAGCGCAAGAAGGTCAACGACGACGAGAACAACGGCATCGCCCAGCTCGAGAAGGACGGCATGAAGGTCACGCGCACGGTCGACGGCGCCGCCTTCCGCGAGGCGCTCAAGCCCGCCTACGCGAGCTACGCCAAGGAATTCGGCGCGGACAACATCAAGAAGATCACGGACGTCCAGTAACAGGCGGCGCCGCGCGGCGCCCCCGACGTCCGAAGAACGCGCCCGGCCCCGCCGGGCGCTTCGTTTTGAGACAGAACCGAGAACAACACACGTGCAAGCCTTCGAGCGCTATTTCCTCGCCGCCAACCGCTGGGCGCTGATCCTCCTCTTGGCCGCGATGTCGGTCATCATCTTCACCAACGTCGTGCTGCGCTACACCACCAGCCAGTCGATCGAGTGGGCCGAGGAGGTGTCGCGCCACATGATGATCTGGCTGACCTTCATCGGCGCCGGCCCGGTGCTGCGCTACGGCGGGCACATCGCGGTCGAGAACCTGCAGGACGCGCTGCCGCGCCAGGCCGCGATCGCGCTGCGCATCGTGGTCGCCTCGCTGCTGTTCGCCTTCTTCGGCTTCATGGTCTGGTACGGCTGGCTCTACATGGAACGCACCATGTTCCAGCTCACCGCGGTGACGCAGATCCCCTTCGCCTACATCTACAGCGCGATGCTGATCGGCGGCGTGCTGCTGATCGTGCACTGGCTGCTGGTGGTGCGCGGCTACGTGATGAACCGCGAGTTCGCGTCCGACGCGCACTTCGACGCCAACGCCTCGGCGTCGCTGTAAGGAGAACGACCATGGATGCCAGCGTCGTTCTGATCGTCTCCGCCTGCGTGTTCCTCGCGATCGGCGTGCCCGTGGCCTTCGCGCTCGGGCTGTCCACCGCCACCACGCTGATCCTCGCCGAGAGCTATCCGCTGATGGTGCTGCTGAAGGAAACCTTCACCGGCATCGACAGCTTCCCGCTGATGGCGGTGCCCTTCTTCATCCTCGCGGCCGAGCTCATGAGCGGCGGCTCGCTGACCGAGGTGCTGCTGCGCTTCGCGGGCCAGTTCGTGGGCCACCGCCGCGGCGGCCTGGGCTACACCAACGTGGTCTCGCTGACCTTCTTCTCGGGCATCTCGGGCTCGGCGCTGGCCGACGCGGCGGGCCCGGGCTCGATGCTGATCAAGATGATGGACAAGGCCGGCTACGACCGCTCCTACGCGGCGGCGCTCACGGCCTCGACCGCGATCGTGGGGCCGATCATCCCGCCCTCGATCATCATGATCATCTATGCGCTGCAGGACGAGAGCGTGTCGGTCGGCACGCTGTTCGCGGCCGGCATCCTGCCGGGCATCCTGATCGCGGTGGCGATGTGCCTGGTCAACTACCACGTCTCGAAGAAGCGCAACTACAAGGGCGACGGCCAGACCCCGCCGCTGCGCGAGATCCTCGTCACCACCTGGAAGGCGATCCCCGCGATCCTGCTGCCGGTGGTGATCCTCGGCGGCATGCGCGCGGGCTGGTTCACGCCCACCGAGGCCTCGGTGGTGGCGGTGTTCTACGCGCTGGTGTGCGGCAAGTTCGTCTACCGCACGCTCGAGTGGAAGATGCTGCCCGACATCCTCTCGCGCTCGGCGCTGCTGTCGGCCTCGGTGCTGATCATCATCGGGCTGTCGGCCTCGTTCGCCTGGGTGCTGACCATCGAGGGCATTCCGCAGCAGATGGCCGAATGGCTGATCGGCATGAACCTCTCGCCGTGGATGTTCCTGATCATCGTCAACGTGTTCCTGCTGCTGTTCGGCATCTTCATCGAGCCGCTGCCGGGCGTGATGGTGCTGGCGCCGATCCTCGCGCCGGTGGCGATCAAGCTCGGCGTCGATCCGGTGCACTTCGCGATGATCGTGATCTTCAACCTCACGCTGGGCATGATCACGCCGCCCGTGGGCGGGCTGCTGTTCGTGACCTGCAATGTGTCGAAGGTGCCGATGTCGGCGCTGGTGCGCGAGCTCGTGCCCTTCCTCTGGGCCCATGGCGCGGTGCTGCTGATCCTGACCTTCGTGCCCGCGCTCAGCACCTGGCTGCCGCACGTGCTCGGCTTCAAGTAGCGGGGCACGGCCTGCATGCCCGCTCGAAAGAAGCATGACGAGGCGTACATCCGCGCGCTGGTCGACGAAGCGCTGAACCGCACGCCGACCGGCGGCTTCCCCGCCCTGGAGAAACGCGAGGGCCTCAAGTCCGGCACGCTGTTCGACTGGGTGGCGACGTACGGTCCGCCCCGGCCGGAGCGCCCCTTCGAGTCGCTGCACTTCTGGATCGGCAACGCCACGCAGGGCGAGGAGGCGTTCATGCGCTATTTCGACCACGCCGGGAACTACTGGGATCTCGAGGTGGAAGACATCGAGGCGGCGCCCGGCGACGTGACCGGCTGCGGCTTCTGCATCGATGCCGGCATGAAGTTCCTCTACGACGAGGACCTGCTGCAGGTCATCTGGTTTCCCGAGCCCGTGCCGGTGCGCCGGATCATCGACGAGAGCACGATCGAGTCGGGCGCCGCGACCGAGCGGGTCGCGCTGGCCTGCGCCGATCGCGGCATCGTGACCGCCAACGCGGGCTTCGTCTACGCCGATCCCACCTGGCCGATCGACGATGCGGGCAAGACCTACAACGGCCTGCCCTACATCGGCCGCTTTCGCTCGAAGGAACGCCGCCGCTCCTGAATCCCGGACCCCGGCCTTCTGCCGCGCGGCCTCCTAGGCCTCGCGCTGCAGGTACTGGCTCGGCGGCATGCCCAGCGTGCGGCGGAACATCGCGGCATAGGCGCTCGGGCTCTCGTAGCCGTGCGAGAGCGCCAGCTCGAGGATCGAGGTGCCAGCCGCCAGCCGCGGCAGGCTCAGCAGCAGCCGCGCCTGCCGGCACCAGGCGCCGAAGTTCATGCCGGTCTCGCGCTGGAACAGGCGCGCCAGCGTGCGCGCGTTCATGTGCAGCCGCTTCGCCCAGGTCTCGAGCGAGGCCGGCAGCGCAGGATCGCGCACCAGCTCCTCGCACAGCGCCGCCAGGCGCGCATGGCGCGGCATCGGCACATGCAGCGAGAGCGCGGGAGCGCGCTCGATCTCGTCGAGGATCAGCTCCATCACGCGTTCGTCGCGCCCGCCCCGCGCATAGTCCAGCGGCAGCGCGATCGCGCTCACGATGAGCTCGCGCAGCAGCGCATCGACCGGGATCACGCGGCAGTCGGCGCCCAGGCCGGCGCGGGTGCCGGGCTCGACGAAGACGGTGCGCATGCGCACGTCGCCCGCCATGCGGATGCCGTGCACCATGCCGGGCGGCACCCAGGCACCGCGCCCCGGCGGCACCACCCAGCTGCCGGCCTCGGCGCGCACGATCATCACGCCCGAGATCGCATGGATCAGCTGGCCGCGCCGGTGGCTGTGCGGCGGTATCTCCGAGTCGCCCACCGCATCGGTGGCCAGCGCCGCGACGGCGCGCGGCGTCGACTCGCCGTGCGTGGGGCGCAGGTCGAATTCGATGGGCGGCTGCATCTTGTCCATTTCTCGACGATCCTTGTACTTTCGTAGCGAGATCATCTTCGCATGGCTTCCTAGCATGGCCCGGCCTCGATACGAGGTTCCACTGAAAGGACTGATCGAATGCCATGCAATCCGCCACCGGCCACCCCGGGAGGCCGCCGATGAACAAGGGCCGCCTCGGGCTTCTCACCGGCACCCACGCCGTCAACGACCTCTACCAGGGCCTGGTGCCCGCGCTGCTGCCGCTGATGGTGCTGGAGCGCGGCTACAGCTACACGGCCGTGAGCGGGCTGATGCTCGCGGCCACCGGGCTGTCGAGCGTGGTACAGCCGCTGTTCGGCCTCTATGCCGACCGCCATCCGCGGCCCTGGCTGGTGCCTGTGGGCTTCCTGGTGGCGGCGCTGGGCCTGGTGCTCGCGGGCCTCGGAAGCAACTACCTCTGGACCTGGCTCGCGACGGTGCTGTGCGGCCTTGGGATTGCCGCCTACCACCCGAGCGCCACCGTGGCCGCGCGCGCGGCCGGCGGCGCCTCGCAGAAGGCGATGAGCGTGTTCTCGGTCGGCGGCACCATCGGGGCCTCGTTCGCGCCGGTGCTCGCCACCACGGTGGTGGGCGGCGGCGCGCTGTCGCGCAGCTACCTGCTCGGGCTGCCCGCGCTGGCGATGGGTGCCGTGTGGCTGCTGGCCAACCGTGGCCAGGGCGCGGCCAGCGCGGCAGGCGCCGGCGCGGCCCGGCGCGCGCAGGCCGCGGTGCAGCGTCCACCGAACGACTGGCGCGCCTTCGCGCTGCTGGTGGCCACCATCGTCGGCTGGTCGATCCCCTACGTGACGGTGCTGTCGATGCTTTCGCTGCGCATCACGCGCGACCTGCACGGCTCGGCCTTCCAGGGCGCGGTGGCGCTGACCGGCTTCACCGCCGCCGGTGCCGTGGGCACCCTATTGGGCGGCTGGCTCGGCGACCGCATCGGGCGCATGGGCACGATCCGCGCGGGCTACCTGCTCGCGGTGCCGGCCATGGCCGGGCTGGTGCTCGCGTCATCGCCCGCCTGGGCGCTGGCCTGCACGGCGCTGCTGGGCCTGTGCATGTTCCTGCCCTTCGCGGCGCAGGTGACGCTGGCGCAGGACTACCTGCCGCGCAATCCGGCCACGGCCAGCGGCATCACGCTGGGACTTGCGCTCTCGGTCGGTGGCCTGGTGTCGCCGCTGTTCGGCCTGCTGTCCGATGCGCGCGGACTGGGCGTCACCCTGAGCGTGGTGCTGTGCGTGCTGTGCGTGGCGGCGGTGCTGTCGCTGCGCATGCGCAACCGCTCGCTCGACGCGGCCACGATCGCGCCGCGGCCCGCGCGCGCCGCCTGACCACCGGAACCGGTGAGTGCGCGAGGACCGGTCGTTGCGGCCACCGTACAGCCGCGACGATCCGACACATGCGGGCCGGGTTTCACTGCCAGAATCGAAAAACGCCCTCGGCGAACGGTTCCGACATCAACACAACCAGGACAAGCGCATGAATCGATTCCTTCCCCGTCTCCGTGCAGGTGCCGTGCTCACGGCTGCAGCGCTGGCCGCGATGGCCCCCGCCATGGCGGCCGACGCACCCGCGAAGGCACCGGCGGCGCCGGCCTCCGCCGCGGCACCAGCGGCAGCACCGGCCGCGGCCGCACCCGCGGCGGCGCCCGCCGCGGCCAGCGCCGCCGCGCCGGCCGAGGTCGAGGCCGCCGTGCGCGCCTGGGCCGCCGCCTGGGCCTCGAAGGACGTCGACAAGTACCTCGCCAGCTACGCGAGCGACTTCCAGCCCGCCAAGGGCAGCAGCCACAAGGCCTGGGAAGAGGAACGCCGCAAGCGCATCGGCAACAAGTCGAGCATCAGCGTGAAGGTCGACAACCTCGTGGTCAGCGTCAGCGGCAACACCGCCACCGCGAAGTTCAAGCAGAGCTATGCCGCCGACAAGATCAAGGAGAGCGGCCGCAAGACGCTCGAGCTGCAGCGCATCGACGGCCGCTGGCTGATCCGCAAGGAAAGCGCGGGCGGCTGAACGCCGTCGCGCGTGTCGCCACCGCTTGAGCCTTTGCTGTTCCGCGCTTCATGAGGGTGTCATGCGCATCCGCGAAGCTCGGGCTCCATCCCGGACCCGGCGGCACCGCATGTTTCCGACCAAGACCGACAAGGCGCGCGACGAACTCCAGGGCGGGCAGCGCACCCTGAGCCAGCGCGAACGCGCGCTGCTGCTGATGGCCGATGGCCGCCGTTCGCTGACCGACTTCAGCCCGCTGTTCGCGAGCCGCGGCGAGGCCGAGCAGGCGCTGATGACGCTGGTGGAACGCGGCTACCTGCACGCGCCGCAAGTGCTGCAGCCCGCGACGCCGGAGCCGCAACCGGCCCCGGCCGCCGACCCCATCCAAGCCGCGACCGCCGTCGACACCTTCGACGGCAAGCGCTCGCTGGCCACCACGCGCATGTTCCTGTTCGACATCTGCGAGCGCATGTTCGTGCGCCGCGATCCACGCTTCGCGCTGCAGATGCGCGACGCGCTGCGCGAGGCGCGCGACCGCGAGGCCATGCTGACCATCGCCGCGCTGATGCTGACCGAGGTCGAGAAGACGGCCGGCACCGAGCGCGCCGAGTCATTGCGCGAGCGCATCGACCGGCTGCTGCCGCCGGCCGAAGTGGTGCACTGAGCTCAGGCGCGCCGCCGCGGCGACGCTGAACGCGCGGCCGGCCGCGCGACCTTCAGGCTCTTCACTTCGGGCAACGACTGCGCGGTCTCGCGCAGCAGCGAGCGCAGCCAGACGATCGCCGGATCGCGGTCCTGGTGCTTGTGCCATTGCAGCTTCTCGGTGAAGCCCGGGATCTCGATGGGACAAGGCTGCACCTGCAGCGGAAAGCGCCGCGCCATCTGGTGCGCGAGCCGCGTCGGCAAGGTGGCGATGCGCGCGGTGCCCAGCAGCAGCTCCGGCACCAGCGTGAAGTTGGGCGCGATCACGTCCTGGCGCCGCGTGCGCCGGCCGGTGGAGATGAGCCGCGCGTCGAAGGTCACGCGCCGGCCGCCGGCCCATTCGATGCCGACGTGGGCGGACTCGAAGTACTGCTCGGCGCCGAGCCGCTTGCCCTTGACCGGCTGGTCGAGGCACAGCAGGCACGAGAAGGTGTCCTCGAACAGCGGCTCGGACGGATGCCCGGGCACGATCGCGAAGTCGGGCGAGATCAGCAGCTCGATCTCGCCGCTGTCGAGGTGCTCGCGCATCTGCGGGCTCATGGCGCGCAGGTCGAACTGCATCAGCGGCGCGAGCGTGGCCGCGCGCCGCACCACCTCGGACAGCAGCACGCTGATCACGTAGTCCGAGGACTCGATGGTGAAGCGCCGGGTCGAGGTGGCCGGGTCGAAGCCGGGCCGCGCGCGCGTGATGGTCTGCAGTTGCAGCAGCACGTCGCGCACCGGCTTCATCAGCTCGTTGGCGAGCGCGGTCGGCACCTGCGTCTTGCCCACCGGCACCAGCAGCTCGTCCTCGAAGTACTCGCGCAGCCGGCTCAGCGACAGGCTGGTCGCCGGCTGGCTCAGGTACAGCCGCTCGGCGGCGCGGCTCACGCTGCGCGTGGTCAGCACCGCATCGAGCACCACCAGCAGGTTGAGGTCGAGTTTGTTGAAGCGCATGGGTCGTCTCCTTGGTGTGCGCGGATCTTCGGCAATTTGCGCGGCAAATGCATTGCATTTAAAGAATGAATTTTGCATATGCATCGCGGCCCCGGATCATCCGCCTCCAACGAGCCATCGCGAGCTCGCAGAACAAGCAACCGGAGACAAGATGCAAGACCAACGCAAGCGCGCACGCGCGCAGTGGGCCCTGGTGGCCTGCCTGACCCTGCTGAACATGCTGGCCCAGATCGACAAGAACATCCTGGTTCTGATGGTCGGTCCGATCCAGCGCGACTTCGGCGTCAGCGACATCCAGATCAGCTTCCTGATCGGCACCGCCTTCGCGGTGGCCAACATCCTGGTCGGCCTGCCGGCCGGCTGGCTGGCCGACCGCTTCGACCGCCGCCTCGTGATCGCCACCGGCGTGCTGGTCTGGTCGGCGGCGGTGGCGGCCAACGCGGCGGCCACTGCCTTCATCGCGCTGGTGATCGCACGCGCCGTCGTCGGTGCCGCCGAGGCGCTGACGCCGCCCTCGTCGTACTCGCTGATCCGCGATGGCGTGGACGACCAGCGCCGCGCCCGCGCGCTCTCGGTCTACACCATGTCGATGATGCTGGGCACGGGTCTCTCGCTGGTGCTCGGCGGACCGCTGCTGCACCTGGTGCAGGCCTCGGGTATCCATGCGCTGCCCTTGGTCGGCGAGGTCTCGGCCTGGCAGCTGACGCTGTTCATGATCGGCGTGGCCGGCCTGCCGCTGAGCCTGCTGATCTTCTGCTTCAAGGACCCGCGCTCGCAGCGCGATGCCGCCGCCCGCCCGCAGGAGAGCCTGCGCACCGTGCTGCGCTGGCTGGCCGGCCAGCGGCGGCTGTTCGTGCCGCTGTTCGCCTTCGCGGTCGGCAGCTCGATGATCGGCTTCGGCATGGCGGCCTGGGTGCCCACCATGATCACGCGCCGCTACGGCGTGGAGTTGCGCGACATCGGCCTGATGCAGGGCGGCCTGCTGCTGACCATGGGCCCGCTCGGCCTGTGGCTGGTCGGCGTGGCGCTGGAACGCGCCGCCGGGCTGGCGACGGTCGCGCGCATCGGTGCCGTGGTGGCCGGGGCCGCCACCGTGTTCAGCGTGTCGATGTGCCTGACCGGCGAACTCACCACCTTCTGGGTGCTCGACGCGCTCGTGGTGCTGTGCTCGTGGAGCTTCATGGCGGTCGCCTCGACCTTCGTCGCGCGCACCGTGCCGGCCGGCGGCATCGGCATGGTGATGGCGATCGTGCTGGTGCTCAACGGGCTGATCGCGCAGTCGGGCTCGCCGACGCTGATCGCGCTGGTGGCGCGCCATCTCTACGAGGGCCAGGTGCTGGCCCTGCCTTCGGCGATGGCCACGGTGTTCTCGCTGTCGGGCTGCGTCGCGGTGGGCGCGGCGCTGTTGCTCGGCGGGCGGCTCGCGCGGCGCGAGACGTCGGGCGTGGCCCTCGAGCGGCGGATGTCGTCGTGATCCCGCAGCAGCCTTCCGGGAGCCACACCCTCATGATCCAACGCAACACCAAGGCCCTGCTGCTCGCCCTGTCGGGACTCTCGCTGGCGCAGGGCGCGCAGGCCCAATCGGAACTCAAGCTGTCGGGCCTGCTCGGCAGCGGCGTGCTCTACACCCGCGACTCGGGCGGCCGCAGCCAGTTGCAGATGACCTCGACGCATGCCGCGCCCTTCCTCGCGCTGACCGGCAGCGAATCGCTGGGCGGCGACCTGCGCGCGATCTTCCGCTGGAGCAACTCGGTGTTCGTCGACAGCGGAACCCTCGCGCCGCTCGAGAGCTACATGGGCCTGAGCTCGGGCACCTGGGGCACGCTCACGCTGGGCGCGATGTACGACCTGCTCGCCGACGCGACGCCCTTCACCTCGGAGCGCTACACCTCGCTGCTCGCCACCCATCCCGGCAACCTGGACCGCACGGTCGGCAACGCGCTGAGCAACCTCGTCAAGTACAAGTCGCCGGTGTTCGGCGGCTTCCAGTTCGGCGCGATGTACGGCTTCGCGGAGGCGGACTCGACCACCAACGTCGGGCGCGCCGTCGGCGCGGAACTCAGCTACGCCAGCGGGCCGCTGCAGGCGCTCGCGATCTGGGAGTCGGTCAAGGGCATTCCTTTTGCACCCGCGACCCGGCTCGGCGTCCCCAGCCTCTACGGCGTCGACGTCGCCAAGGCGCCGGGCACGACGCTGTCGCAGACGCAGGACACGGCCACGGTCGGGCTGGCCTACACCAGCGACGGCTGGCGCTGGATGGGCAACTACAGCCACACGCGCCTGTCGGCGGCCGGGCTGCAGCAGACGGAGACCGCGCGAACCATCGACGTCGGCGCCTACAAGTACCTCACGAACCAGTTGCGCATCGGCGGCGGCTATTCGCTCACGAAGCTCGCGAGCTACCGCTGGGACCAGGTGCACGGCCACGTCGACTACGCGCTGTCCAAGCGCACCAGCCTGTACCTGCTCGGCGTGCTGCAGAAGGCGGGGCCCGGGCAGAAGGCGGTGCTGCGCAGCCAGGCCGTGGCCGGAGGCCGCCGCCAGTCGGCGTTCGAGGTCGGCATGACGCACGCCTTCTAAAAAGTTTTCTTCCAAGGAGATCGAGTGACCGGAGATTCAATGCAGTGGGATGTGATCGTCGTCGGTGGCGGCCCCTCGGGGCTGACCATGGCGGCCGAGTTGGCGGGTTCGGGCGCGCGCACGCTGGTGCTGGAGCGGCGCATCGAGGGCGTGCAGTCGCGCGCGGGCACGCTGCTGCCGCGCGTGCTCGAGCTGTTCGATGCGCGCGGCATCGCCGACCGTTTCATCGAGCGCACGAGGCAGATCCTCGACTACCCCTTCCGCTCGAGCCACATCTGGGCCGGTTTCCAGTCGATCGAGTGGGAGCACCTCGACACCCGCTTCGGCTTCACGCTCGGGCTGCCGCAGAACATGACCGAGGAGATCCTCTGGGACTGGGCGGCCGAGAGCGGCGCCGAGCTTCGCCGCGGTGCCGAGGTGCGCGCCGTGCGGCAAGACACGGAGGGCGTGGAGATCGAGGTGGCCGACCCGTCGGGCGCGACATCGACCCTGCGCGCCAGGTACCTGGTGGGCGCCGATGGCGGCCGCAGCACCGTGCGAACCCAGTGCGGCATGCCCTTCGAGGGCCACTCGGGCACCTTCCGCGGCATCGTGATCGACGCCGAACTCAGCGCGCCATGGCCCGGCGGGCGCACCGGCGCCGACAACGAGATGGGCTGGGTGCGCGGCTATGCCTTCGGCGAGGGCATCACGCGCTTCAACATCGTGCACCGCGATCGCCGCCATGCCGCCAAGGACGAGCCGGTGACGCTCGAGGAAGCGAAGCAGTGCCTGCGCGACGTGCTCGGCAGCGACTACGGCATCGAGGGCTTCCGCTGGGCCTCGCGCTTCGACGATCAGATGCGCGCCGTGCCCCGCCTGCGCCAGGGGCGCGTGTTCCTGGTCGGCGAATCGGCGCGCATCCACTACCCGGCCAGCGGCGTCGGCATGAACTTCTGCCTGCAGGATGCCTTCAACCTGGGCTGGAAGCTCGCGAACGTCGTCACGGGCGTGGCCGACGAGGCCACGCTGGACAGCTACGACGCCGAACGCCTGCCGGTGATGCATGCGCTGCTCGAGAGCGTGAAGGCGCAGTGCGTGCTGCAGTTCAACTTCGAGCCCGATGCGGTGGCGCTCAAGCGCCGGCTCGCGCGGCACATCATTCCGCTGCCCGAGGTGCAGCGCCAGCTGGTGCTCGAGTTGTGCGGGCTCGAGCAGCCCTACCCAGGTCGCGCGGGAGAAGCCGACCGCCACCCGCTGGCCGGCCAGCGGCTGCTCGACTTCGACCTCGTCACGCGCGACGGCCGCTCGGTGCGCGTCGCCGAGCTGCTGCGCGAGCGGCGCTTTTTGCTGCTCGATCTCGAAGGCAATTCGCGCCAGTTCGAATCGCTGGACTTGCATGGCCTGCCCGTGACCCTGGTGCCGGCCCGCGTGGCGCGCGTGCCGCCCGCCATGCGCGGCGTGCAGGCGATGCTGGTGCGGCCCGATGCCTATGTGGCCTGGGCCGGCGCGGAGGTGGCGCGCGCCGCCGAGGTCGAGGCCGAACTCTCGCGCTGGATGAGGAGGTGATGCGATGAAGAACGACCACAGGCCATTGCTGATCGCGGGCGGCTGGGTGCTGAGCATGGACCCGGACATCGGCGAGCTGCGCCGCGGCGACGTGCTGATCGAGGGCGAGCGCATCGTCGCGATCGCGCCGCGCATCGACGCACCCCAGGCCGAGCGTATCGAGGCGGACCGCATGATCGTGCTGCCCGGCTTCGTCGACACCCATCGCCACACCTGGCAGAGCTGCGTGCGGCATCGCTATGCCGACGTCGATTCGCAGATCTACTTCGCCGAGATGCTGGGCGCCAAGGGCGCGGCCTACCGGCCCGAGGACGTCTACACCGGCACCTTGCTGGGCGCGGTCGCGGCGCTCGACAGCGGCATCACCACCATGCTCGACTGGTCGCACGTGCAGAACAGCCCCGAGCATTCCGACGCGGCGATCGCGGCGCTGCGCGACGCCGGCATCCGCGGCGTGTTCGCGCACGGCTGGCCGCTGGTCGACGGCGCCTCGTGGATGTTCGGCAGCGAGCGCGGGCATCCGCAGGACATCCGGCGGCTGCGCGAGCGCTACTTCTCGAGCGACGACCAGCTGCTCACGCTCGCGATGGCCGCGCGCGGCCCCGAGATGGCGCGGCGCGAGACCTGGCTCGGCGACCTGCGGCTGGCGCGCGAACTCGGCATCCGCTCGAGCATCCACATGGGCGCCTACGCACGCAACGCCGCCGTGCGCGGCATCGCGCAGATGCACGAGGCCGGCGTGCTCGGCGACGACCTGACCTTCGTGCACTGCTGCTGCTCGCACCACGACGAGTTCTCGATGATGGCCGACGCTGGCGTCAGCGCCTCGCTCGGCGTGCACTGCGAACTCAATGCACAGGGCATGGGCGACATCCCGTTCGACCGGCTGCTGGCCGTGGGCATCCGGCCCAGCCTCAGCGGCGACACCGAGACCAAGTGCGCGGGCGACATGTTCACGCAGATGCGCCATGCCCTGGCGTACTACCGCTCGTGGATGGGCGGCGGCCATTCGAAGACGACGAACGCTCCGGCGACGCTGGGCCTGCGCGACGTGCTGGGCTTCGCCACCGTGGCCGGCGCGCAGGCGAACGGGCTGGCGCACAAGGTGGGCTCGCTCACGCCGGGCAAGCAGGCCGACGTGGTGCTGATCCGCGCCGACGATCTGAACCTCGCGCCGGTCTCCGACGCGGTCGGCGCGGTGGTGCTGGCGGCCCATCCGGGCAATGTCGACAGCGTGTTCGTCGCGGGGCGGGCGGTGAAGCGCGACGGCCGCCTGCTCGATGTGGACCTCGATCGGCTGCGGCAGCGCGCGGCGGATTCGCAGGCCTATGTGCTGGGGCTGGCATGAGCGCCGCGCTCGATCCCGAGCTCGCGACGATCGTCGCGGCCATGCGCGCCCGCGGGGCCCCACCACCGTTCTCGGGCACGCCCGCCGAGGCGCGCGAACGCATGCGCCGCGCGGTGATGGCGGCGCGCGAGCGCACGACGCTGCCGGTCGTGGCTTCCACCGAGGACCGCGTCGCCGAATACCAGGGCCTGCGCGTGCCGGTGCGGGTCTACCGGCCCGTCTCGGCCGAGGCGGCGTTACCGACCGTGGTGTTCCTGCACGGCGGCGGCTTCGTGCTCGGCAGCGTCGAACTGATGGACGACATCGCGCGCAAGCTCTGCCGCGACGTCGAGGCCGTGGTGGTCTCGGTGGACTACAGGCTGGCGCCCGAGCACCCGTTCCCGGCCGCGCACGACGATGCACTGGCCGCGACCCGCTGGGCGCTGGACCATGCGGAAATGCTCGGCGGCGATCCGTCCCGGGTCGCCCTGGCCGGCGAGAGCGCGGGCGCCAACCTGGCGGCCTGCGCCGCGCTGGCGCTGCGCGGCCATGCGCGGCCGCTGACGGCCCAGTTGCTGGTGGTGCCAGGCCTGGACATGGCGCGCGACGTCGCCGCGATCGAGGCCCGCGGCATCGACTACCCGATGCTCGCGCCCGCCGACCTGCGCGAGATCGCCCGGCTCTGCATGGGTGCCTCGGCCCACCGCGCCGCCGAGGTGCCGCCGTCTCCACTGCGCGCGGCGAACGTCGCGGACCTGCCGCCGACCCTGATCACCGTCGCCGGCCACGACCCGCTGCGCGAGGAAGGCCTGGCCTACGCGCACCGGCTCGAGGCGGCCGGCGTGCCGACCCGGCTGCTGCGCTTCGACGACATGTTCCACCCCTTCTTCGGCTTCTTCGCCCACTCGGCCGCCGCCGGCCGGGCCCACGACGCCATCTGCCAGGCGCTGTCGGACCGGCTGCGCGGCCGCGGCTGAAGCGGCCCTCAATCCACTACACTCGCCCGGGTCAGGAGAGAGCCCCGCATGGGGCCGCCGAAGGCGCAGGGAATCCCCGAACGCTCAGGCAAAAGGACTGACACAGCGCCGGCCTTCGCGGGACGGCGTTTCCTTGCTGGAGAGAGGCCGGTGCCGCAGGCGCCCGGTCCACCGAAGGAGCAAACCCCGATCGTGGGGCGAATCTCTCAGGTAAAGCGGACAGCAGGGGTGGCCCCATGGCGCGAGCCATGGCATTCGATTGCTGCCCCCAGGAGTGCCCCGTGGCTGCTTCCGCCCCCGAATCCGAACTGCTCAAGACCCCGCTGCACGCGCTGCACCTGGAACTCGGCGCCCGCATGGTGCCCTTCGCCGGCTATTCGATGCCGGTCCAGTACCCGGCCGGCCTGATGGCCGAGCACAGGCACACGCGCGAGGCCGCGGGCCTGTTCGACATCTCCCACATGGGCCAGCTGCGCCTGTCCGGCCCCGACGCCGCGGCAGCCTTCGAGACCCTGATGCCGGTCGACGTGATCGACCTGCCAGCGGGCAAGCAGCGCTACGGCCTGCTGCTCGACGACCAGGGCGGCATCCTCGACGACCTGATGTTCTTCAACGAAGGCAACGGCTCGCTGTTCGTGATCGTCAACGGCGCCTGCAAGGTGGCCGACATCGCCCACATCCAGCAGAAGATCGGCCAGCGCTGCCAGGTGCAGCCGCTGCCCGATCAGGCGCTGCTCGCGCTGCAGGGCCCGCAGGCCGCGGCCACGCTGGCGCGGCTCTCGCCCGGCATCGAGCGCTTCGTCTTCATGACCGGCGGCGCCGTGCAGATCGGCGACATCGACGCCTTCGTCACGCGCAGCGGCTACACCGGCGAGGACGGCTTCGAGATCTCTGTCGCCGCGAAGGACGCCGACGCGCTGGCCCGGCTGCTGCTGGCCCAGCCCGAGGTCAAGCCCATCGGCCTGGGCGCACGCAATTCGCTGCGGCTCGAGGCCGGCCTGTGCCTCTACGGCAGCGACATCGACACCGGCACCACGCCGGTCGAGGCCTCGCTCAACTGGGCGATCCAGAAGGTGCGCCGCACGGGCGGCGCGCGCGCGGGCGGCTTCCCCGGCGCCGAGAAGATCCTGGCGCAGCTCACCGCCGCCACCGGCGCGGCCGGCCACCTCGACCACGACACCCTGAAGCGCCGCCGCGTCGGCCTGGTCGCGCTCGAGCGCATCCCGGTGCGCGACGGCACGCCGCTGCAGTCCTTCGAGGGCCAGGACATCGGCCAGGTCACCAGCGGCCTGCTGGGCCCGACGGCCGACCGGCCGGTCGCCATGGGCTACGTGGCCACCGCCTTCGCCGAGCCCGGCACCCGGGTGCAGGCCATCGTGCGCGGCAAGCCGGTGCCGATGGAGGTGTCGACCCTGCCCTTCGTGCCGACGCGCTACTACCGCGGCTGACGACCCGACATCCGGCGGACCGCCGTCGCGGCTAACCTACGCCCCGGCATCGGCCACTTTTTATCCACGAGGAGTTTTTCAACATGACCATCAAGTACACCAAGGACCACGAATGGGTGCAGGCCGAGGGCGGCAACGCCACGGTCGGCATCACCGTCCATGCGCAGGACGCGCTGGGCGACGTGGTCTTCGTCGACCTGCCCGAGGTCGGCAAGAGCTTCGCCCAGGGCGATGTCGCCGGCGTCGTCGAATCGGTGAAGGCCGCGGCCGACGTGTTCATGCCCGTGTCGGGCGAGATCACCGAAGTCAACGAAGCGCTGCGCGCCGACCCCTCGCTCGCCAACAGCGCTCCGCTGGCCGAAGGCTGGTTCTTCAAGGTCAAGCTGTCCGAACCGGCGCAGCTCGACGCGCTGATGGACGAAACCGCCTACGGCAAATTTGCCGAAGAAGCCTAAGTTCCGAAATCGGATTGCCGGACGCAGAGGACGCGAAGGTTTCGCGAAGAACGCAAAAAGGAGAACCGGCTTCGGCATCGCCCTCTGCCTGGTTCTTTTTTCATCGAATTCTTTCGCGCCCTTTGCGTAACCTTCGCGTCCTCTGCGTCCGGAAGTCCGCTCCCCCGCCCCTTCCTCCCCCGCCCGCCATGCCCACCCCCGCCGCCCTGCCCACCCTGCAAGAACTCGAGAACGCCGAGGAATTCATCGCCCGCCACATCGGCATCGATGCCGACGACGAGGCGCGCATGCTGCCCGTGATCGGGTCGGCCACGCGCGCCGAACTCATCGACGGCATCGTGCCCGCGGCGATCCGGCGCAGCAAGCCGATGCGGCTGCCGGCACCGGCGGCCGAGGCCGACGCGCTGGCCGAGCTCAAGGCCATCGCGGCGAAGAACAAGGTGTTCCGCAACTTCATCGGCCAGGGCTACTACGGCACCCACACGCCGGGCGTGATCCTGCGCAACATCCTCGAGAATCCGGCCTGGTACACGGCCTACACGCCCTACCAGGCCGAGATCTCGCAGGGCCGCATGGAGGCGCTGGTCAACTTCCAGACCATGGTGTGCGACCTCACGGGCATGGCGATCGCCAATGCCTCGATGCTCGACGAGGCCACCGCCGCCGCCGAGGCGATGACGCTGGCCAAGCGCAGCGTGAAGAGCAAAAGCAACGTGTTCCTGGTCTCGGGCGACTGCCATCCGCAGACCATCGAAGTGGTGAAGACCCGCGCCGCGCCGCTGGGCATCGAGGTCAAGGTCAGCACCGCTTCCGAAACCCTGCCGCACCTGATGGCCAGCGGCGAATTCTTCGGCGTGCTGGCGCAGTACCCGGCCACCACCGGCCACGTGCACGACCTGCGCCCGCTCGCGGGCCACGCCCATCAGTACGGCGCGGCCTTCTGCGTCGCGGCCGACCTGCTGGCGCTGACCCTGCTCGCGCCGCCCGGCGAATGGGATGCCGACATCGTCTGCGGCACCACCCAACGCTTCGGCATGCCGTTGTGCAACGGCGGCCCGCACGCGGCCTACCTGGCCTGCCGCGACGATTTCAAGCGCTCGCTGCCGGGCCGCCTGGTCGGCGTGAGCGTCGACACCCATGGCCGCCCCGCCTACCGCCTCGCGCTGCAGACGCGCGAGCAGCACATCCGGCGCGAGAAGGCGACCTCGAACATCTGCACCGCGCAGGTGCTGCCCGCGGTGGTCGCGAGCATGTACGCGGTCTATCACGGCCCCGACGGCCTCACGCGCATCGCGCAGCGCGTGGCCGCGCTCACCGCCATCCTCGCGCGCGGCCTCGCGCAGATGGGCCGCGAGCCGGTCAACGAGACCGCCTTCGATTCGCTGACCATCCGCACCGGCGACGACACCGCGAAGATCCTCGAGCGTGCGCAGGCCGCCAACGTGAACCTGCGCCAGCGGCTGCAGCAGCACCTGGGCATCTCGCTCGACGAGACCAGCACGCGCGCCGACGTCGAGACTCTGTGGGCGCTGTTCGTGCCCGCCGGCACGCCGATGCCGCGCTTCGAGGAGCTGGCCGCCAACACCGCGCCGCGCATCCCGCAGGAACTGCGCCGCGCGAGCACCTTCCTGTCGCACCCGGTGTTCAACACCCACAAGAGCGAGACCGCGATGCTGCGCTACATCCGCAGCCTGTCGGACAAGGACCTCGCGCTCGACCGCAGCATGATCCCGCTGGGCAGCTGCACCATGAAGCTCAACGCGACCAGCGAGATGATCCCGATCACCTGGCCCGAGTTCGCGAACATCCATCCCTTCGCGCCGGCCGAGCAGCTGCAGGGCTATGCCCAGCTCGACGCCCAGCTGCGCGCCTGGCTCTGCGAAGCCACCGGCTACGCGGGCATCAGCCTGCAGCCCAATGCCGGCTCGCAGGGCGAGTACGCGGGCCTGCTGGCGATCCGCGCCTTCCACGAGGCCCAGGGCGAGGGCCACCGCAACATCTGCCTGATCCCCTCGTCGGCGCACGGCACCAATCCCGCGAGCGCGCAGATGGTGGGCCTGCAGGTGGTGGTGACGGCCTGCGACGCGCAGGGCAACGTCGACCTCGACGACCTGAAGCGCGCCTGCGAGAAGCACGGCAGGAACCTGGCCGCGGTGATGATCACCTACCCGAGCACGCACGGCGTGTTCGAGACCCGCGTGAAGGAGCTGTGCGAACTGGTGCATGCGCACGGCGGTCGCGTGTACGTCGACGGCGCCAACATGAATGCGCTGGTGGGCGTGGCCGCGCCGGGCGAGTTCGGCGGCGACGTGAGCCACCTGAACCTGCACAAGACTTTCTGCATCCCGCACGGCGGCGGCGGCCCGGGCGTGGGCCCGGTCTGCGTGGTCGAGGACCTCGTGCCCTACCTGCCGGGCCATGCGACCGCGGGCGTGTCGGGCCATGGCGTGGGTGCCGTGTCGGCCGCGCCGCTGGGCAACGCGGCCGTGCTGCCGATCAGCTGGATGTACTGCCGCATGATGGGCGCGAAGGGCCTGCAGGCCGCGACCGAGACCGCGATCCTCAGCGCCAACTACATCAGCGCGCGGCTCAAGGACCACTATCCCACGCTGTACGCGAGCCCCAACGGGCATGTCGCGCACGAGTGCATCCTCGACCTGCGCCCGCTCAAGGACACCAGTGGCGTCACCGCCGAGGACGTCGCCAAGCGACTGATCGACTACGGCTTCCATGCGCCCACGCTGAGCTTCCCGGTGCCCGGCACCTTGATGGTGGAGCCGACCGAGAGCGAGCCGCTGGCCGAGCTCGACCGCTTCATCGAGGCGATGATCGCCATCCGCGGCGAGATCCGCCGCATCGAGGAAGGCGTCTGGCCGAAGGACGACAACCCGCTCAAGCACGCGCCGCACACGGCCGCGAGCCTGCTCGGCAGCGAATGGGGCCATCCCTACGCGCGCGAACTCGGCGCCTTCCCGCTGGCCGGCCTCAAGGATGCCAAGTACTGGCCGCCGATCGGCCGCGTCGACAACGTCTACGGCGACCGCAACCTGTTCTGCAGCTGCGTGCCGGTGGGCGAGTACCAGGAAACCGAAGCGGCCTGAGCCGCATGGACCCCGGCGAGATCGCCTCGCTCAAGTCGCGCTGGCGCGGCTGCGTCTGGGCCCACACGCTGAGCGACGACGAGGCCGAAGTGCTGCTGCCGCAGCTGCGCTTCGTCGAACTCGCCGCGGGCCAGGCCATCTGGCACCGCGGCGATCCGGCCGAGCACTGGGTCGGCATGGGGCGCGGCAGCATGAAGCTGTGCACCACCTCGGCTTCGGGCAAGCCCGTGACCTTCATGGGCCAGGCCTTCAGCTGGGTCGGCGAGGTCGAGCTGATCCGCAACGAGCCGCGCTTCTGCGATGCGGTGGCGCTGTCCGACGCGGTGGTCATCAAGATGCCGAAGGCGGCCTTCTTCCACCTGCTCGACGGCAACCGCGCCTTCAACCGCTTCGTGCTGCAGCTGCTGAGCGAGCGGCTCACGCAGTCGATGGCCGTCACGCTGTCGGACCGCACGCTCGACCCGGTCGCCAAGGTCGCACAGAGCCTGGCCTCGCTGTTCGGTCCCACGGGCTTTCCGCCGCGCTCGCTCGAGCTGCAGGTGTCGCAGGCCGAGCTCGCGCTCTACTGCAACATGTCGCGCCCGCGGCTCAACGCGGCGCTGCGGCGGCTCGAGGCCGAGGGCCTGCTCACCCTCGGCTACCAGGTCGTGACCTTGCGCGACCTCGATGCGCTGCGTGCCTACCGCGCCGCGCCCTCGGCCGCCAGCGGCAGCCACACGCGGCCCGAGACCGCATAGGCGTTGTCGCCGGCGATGCCGGCCACCGGCGCGCCCGACGCGGGCGCCCAGACGTACTGCGCATGGGTGGCGAACAGCGCCACGCCGAGCTCGTCGCCGGGCCGCAGGCGCGCGGCCACGCCGCCGAGCGCGATGCGCTGCCGCCCCGGCGGCGCGGGCACCACCTGGTCCGACAGCAGCATCAGTTCGCCGTTGCGGCGCAGCGCGAGCCCCACCAGGGCCACGCCAGGTCCGCCGGCCGCCCGCACGTCGAGCTCGGCCTCGGGCACGCCGGCCAGCACCGCGCCGCGTGGCGTATCGGTGGGCAAGGGAACGAAGACCGGCGCCGGCGAACCGGCGCGCACCTCGGTGAGCGCGAGGGCCGCGCCGAACCGCGCCGCGATCGGCGCCGTGCCCTCGAAGGCGGTGCCGTCGTCGAGCGCGATGCATAGCTGTGGCACCGAAGGCGCGGCCGGCTCGATGTCGCGCAGCTTGGCATCGAGCCAGCCGAGCATCGCGTCCATCGCATCGACATTGCCGCAGCGCGCCGGCTTGTCGCGCTGCCCCGCGCGCGGATTCACATGGCCCGAGCGCAGCACCATGAGCCGCACGTCGCCGCCGCCGGCCTTGAGCTGGCGCCAGTTGCGCAGGCCCTCGCCCATGTCGAACAGCACGTCCTCGCTGGCCTGCACCACCAGCGCATCGACGCGGCGCGACGGCTGCCCGGACCAGCTCAGGCCCGAGGGCCCGTGCGCCTGGTAGGCGTCGCGCAGCCGCTGCGCATCGGCGCCCATGTCGTTCCAGGACCAGGCACCGGGCTTCGGCGCCGTCTCGCACAGCGGCCGCAGCAGGCCGCCGTCGCGCACCTTGCCGCGCTGCGCCATGAAGCATTCGAACTGCACGAAGCCCTGCTTGAGCACGCCCTGCGGCGCCAGCGAATGCTGCAGGTCGTACCAGGTCATCGACGGGATCGCGGTCGCGATGCGCGGCTCGAGCTGCGCGAGCTGCATCTGGTAGCCGCCGCCATACGAGCCGCCGATGGTGCCGATGCGCGGCCTGCCGTCGGCGCCCTTGCGCAGCGGCAGCTCGCGCTCGGCCCAGTCGATCAGGCTGCGGATGTCGGCGATCTCGGCCTGCGGATCCATGATGCGGCTGTCGCCGCCGCTGTCGCCATGGCCGCGATGGTCGAAGCTGATCACCGCATAGCCGCGCTCGACCAGCGTGGGCACGAGGCGGTCGACGCGCGACCAGTAGCTCGCGCCCGGGTCGGTGTCGCGCGGCGGCAGTTCGCGCAGCCGGCCGAGGCCGAAGCCGCTCGCATGCAGCACCAGCGGATAGCCGCCCTCGGGCTTCGCATCGGGCAGGAACAGCGTGAACGCGACCTTGGTGCCCCTGGCCGCATCGGCGCCGGCGAGCGGATCGGGCACCGTCGATTGCACCGCATGCTGTTGCACGGTGGCCGCATGCGCCGCCGGCAAGGCCATGCAGGCGGCGGCGCACAGCGCGATGGCGTGGATCAGGGTCTTCATGTCTCGTTCGTTCCTCGTCGTGTCTTTAGAAGCACGCGACTCTAGGAACGACGAGCCATGCTGTTTGTCCCCGCGGGAACAAAGGCGTCGCCAGGGGCGTGGCCGGCGCGCTGCCGGCCCGCGCTCAGGACTTCTTCTTCGCCACCTCTCCCGTGGCGATCTGCTGGCGCAGCGCGCGCAGGCTGGCCTTGAGCTTGCGCTCGTTCTCCGGCCCCATGCGCACCATGATCTTCTGGCCCGCGCTCAGCGACTCGAGCTGGGGATCGACGTACTCGTAGCGCGTCCACGGGCGCTGCGAGGGATAGTCGCCCTTGATCTCGACCAGCCGCACCTGCACCGGGCCCTTGGGCTCGGGCGCGGCCAGCAGGTGGTCGATGACGGCGATCAACCGGTCGTTGAAATAGCGGCCCGGATAGCCGAGCTCTTCATAGGCCTGCTGGAACAGCGGATAGAGCCGCGCGTACACGCCCGCGGCCTTGGCCGGGTCGACCGATTCGGCGAGCAGCACGAAGCCGTTGTAGCGCGCGGCATTGTTGGCCGCGATGGTCTGGTTGGCGCCCTGCCCCTCGGTGATGAAGCGCTGGCCCGTGGGCTGCACCGGCCAGGCGCTCGCGGGGGCCTGTTCGCGCGCGAGGTTGTCGACCGTGGCGACGAAGCGCCGCACCACGCCGTCCGGACGCAGGAAGGCGTTGGCGTTCTTGCCGCCGAGCAGTTCGGCCAGCGCCTTCAGCACGCGCGAATCGGAATCGGCCAGCGTGGGCAGCGCGGCATCGGGCGGCGCGAGCGCATCGACCGGGTTCTGCGGGCCCGAGGCCGCGGGGGCCGGCGCGGGCGCGGGCGGTGCGTCTTCGCGGGTGGTGGCGGCCACCGGCGGCGCCACGGGTTGTTGTTGCTGCTGGTACCAGCGCCAGCCGAAGTAGCCGGCCACCAGCAGCACCAGCACGAGCAGCGCCCACGGCAGCACGGAGCGCTCGCGGCGGGGTGCGTAGTCGCGGGTCTCGCCCGCGGTGCTCATGTCGCGTTCGGCACGGAAGTCGTTGTTGTCGTTCTCGGGCATGGCGGCGTGTCTCTCCTGTGGCGTGCGGTGCGTGATGACGAACCGTCATGTTGCACGAACAAGAGGACCGGAACGCGCCGGTCCTCGTAACCCCGTGTGACGCCCTCGCCACACGGAAGTTCAGCCACGCCCTCGACACGCAGGCGGCGCCACCGGTTTCCGGGGCGCGCGGGGGCAATGCTCAGTGCGCGGCCGTGAGCGACTGCAGCCAGGCCAGCGTGCCTTGCAATTCAGCGGGCCGGATCTCGTGGCCGCCGGGGAAATCGCTGCCCGCGAGCGCGAGCGGCAGGCCGTGCGCCAGTTCGCGCGTGGCCTGCGCGGCCGCGGGTGGAATCACGTTGTCGGCGCTGCCATGGCTCACCCACAGCGCCTTGCCTTCGAAGGCCTCGGGCGCGGCCACATCGGGCAGCACCTGCGGCAGCAGCCGGCTGTGCCAGACCATCGCGGCGCGCATCGACGCCGGTTTGGTCAGCAGCAGCGACAGCGCCATGATCCCGCCCTGGCTGAAGCCGCCGACCACCACGCGCTCGGGCGGAATGCCCAGCTGCGCCGAAGCCGAGGCCAGCATCTCGCCGACCAGGAAGCGGCTCTCGCGCTCCTGGTCCTCGTCGATGCGGCGCTGGCCATCGGCCAGCACCTCGAACTCGAACCAGGCATAGGAACCCGGCGTGAGCACGTAGGGCGCGCGCAGGCTCAGCACATGGAACTGCGGCGGCATCAGGCGCGCGAGGCCGAACAGGTCCTGCTCGTTGCTGCCCACGCCATGCATCAGCACCAGCAGCCAGGGATCGCGCGTGCCGGCGGCGGTCGGTTGTTCGAGGAATTGGAGCGGCAGTTGGAGCGTGGTCATGTCGATCGAGGAAGAAAAAGCGGAAGGTCCTGTCAGCGCAGCGAAGCCTTGAAGCCTTCGGAGAGCGAGCGCGTGATCTCGGCGGTGGGCTGTTCGCGGCAGCCGCTCGCGTTCTGGCCCGACCACAGCGGCGAGAAGTCGCCGCTGCCCTGGGCCTCGGCCTTGGCGCGCAGCGGCGCGATCGCCGAGGTGGCGAGCGGGAATTCGGGCGCGGGGCCGAGCGGGCCCAGCTCGCGGATCACGCGGTTGACAATGCCGCGCGCGGGCCGGCCGGTGAACAGATTGGTCAGCGCCGTGTGGCGCGCGGCCTCGCTCTTGAGCGCGCCGCGGTGCATGGCGCTGGTGCTGGCCTCGTTGGCCAGCAGGTAGGCGGTGCCCACCTGCACGCCCGCGGCGCCCAGCGCCATCGCGGCTGCCACGCCCTGCGCATCGGCGATGCCTCCCGCGGCGATCACCGGCACGCGCAGCGTCTGCGCCAGTTGCGGCAGCAGCGCGAAGGTGCCCAGCTGCGCCGTGAGGTCGTGCGACAGGAAATGGCCGCGGTGCCCGCCGGCCTCGAGGCCCTGCGCGATCACCGCGTCGGCGCCGTTCGCCGCGAGCCAGCGGCCCTCCTCGACGGTGGTGGCCGAGGCCAGCACCTTCGCGCCCCAGCCCTTCACGCGCGCGAGCAGCTCGGCCGACGGCAGCCCGAAATGGAAGCTCACAACCGGCGGACGGAACTCAGCCAGCAGCTCGGCGATCTCGGCGCTGAACGGGTTGCGGCCCGGGCCGGCCGCGATGCCCGCGGGATCGATGCCGAACTCGGCGTAGTAGGGACCGAGCGCGGCGCGCCAGGTGGCTTCGCGCTCGGCACTCGGCACCGGCGGCTGGTGGCAGAAGAAGTTGAGGTTGTAGGGCTTGGTCGTGCCCGCGCGGATCGCCGCGACCTCGCTGCGGATGGCGTCGTTCGAGAGCATCGCGCAGGGTAGAGAGCCCAGCGCGCCCGCGTTGCTCGCGGCGATCGCCATCGCGCTGCCCTGCACGCCCGCCATGGGGGCCTGGATCAGCGGCAGTTCGGTGCCCAGCAGTTGCAACAGCGTCGAGGTGGTGGTCATGAAAGAGGCTCCAGTGCGAACGGGGATTCTTCGGAAGGCGCGGCATGCCGATGCGCGCGCCGCACGCCTCGATTCTGAAGGGAAGCGCGGTCGGGCCGCCCGCGCGGGGTCATCGGCGCGGCTTGAGCAACAATGCCCGCATGCGCATACCGACCCCGTCGAACCGCCCTGCTTCGCAGCGCCGGCCCCTTGCATTGCTCGCATCGCTCGCCGTTAGTACCGTGATGTTCATTCTGCTCACGGCCTGCACGAAGAACGAATCCGAAAGTGCGACAGCTGCGCAGGACACGGCCGCCGTGGAGGCCACGCCCGCGGCCGCGGACCCGGCGCCACCCGGCACGCCCCGGCCCGAGTTCTCGGCCACGCTGCAGCGCGATGCGCTGATGGCGCTGCTGTTCGAGCCGCCGCCCGTCGGCGAGACCGCGAGCCGCACCGACGACGTGCAGCTGCCCGAGATCGGCAACGACGGCAAGCCGATGACCGAGGGCTTCGCGCCGACCCGCGCGCAGGTCTCGCCGCGCGAGGTGGTCCGGCTCGACGACACGCATGCCGTGCTGCTCACCGAGACCGTGCCGCTCGACGACCGCGGTCAGCCGATGGATGCCCATGTAGCGGGCGCATGGCTGGGCGCCTATTTCTTCGAGCAGGGCGACGCGGGCTGGAAGCTCGCGGGTCGCAACGACGGTGTCGACTACCTCGGCTTCTCGGGCAACATCGGCCTCACGCGCGTGGAGCGCATCGCGCCGCAGCGCTTCGTGCTGACCGTCACGAGCGGCAGCTGCTGGCAGGGCTACTGCGGCAGCTGGCTCTCGGTCTACGAGATCGGCGCCGCCGAGGTGCGCCAACTGATCGAGGGCGTGCCGCTGGGCGCCGACAACGGCGGTGCCGACGGCGCCTGCGAGCCGGTGCTGCAGGGCACGCGCCCCGAGGAAGCGCCGCGCGGCGCCTGCTACCGCGTCGACGGCAAGCCCGAGTTCGCGCTCGGCACGCAGGACGATCCGGGCGAGCTGCAGATCGTCTTCAAGGGCGCGCGCACGCGCGATGCGAACGACCTGCGCGTGCAGACCGTCGACGAGCAGCTGGTCTACAGCCTGCGCAACGGCGCCTATGCGCTGGTGCAGGGCCGCAATCCCGTGCCCTCGTTCTGAGACGGGCGCCGAGCGATGGGCTTCATCCCCGACCGCCGCATCGAAGCCGAGGCCACCGAGGCCGCGGCCGAGATGATCGAGCGCGCGCGCCGCAACTTCGACGTGGCGCTCGACTTCACCGACGCCAGCATCCGCAAGGTCGAGGCGCTGCTGCAGCAACTGCACCTGCGCGCGCGCAACGACAAGCCGAGCGACGCGCAGGTCTTCGACTACGCCAAGGGCCTGGGCAGCTACGTGGGCGAGGTGTTCCGCCGCAACCATGGCGCCGAATGGGGCGTGGTCGCGCTCGGCGACGACAGCTACCCCGGCATGCGCAGCACCCACCGCGAGCAGCTGTTCTGGCCCTGGCGCCGCGCCTACAACCGCATCGTCAACGGCCCCGAGGACAACGTCTGGCACTACTACCAGCTGCTGGTGGAACGCGCGGGCGGCACCCTGGCCGTGCACGACGACGGCATGCCGTCGAACTTCGCGCCGCCGACGATGAACTACGGCCGCGCGCGCGCCGCGGCCACCGCGAAGGGCTCGCCGAGCGTGCGCTTCAGTGCGAATGCAATGGGCGGCGCGCCCGGGCGCGCGAAGCGGCCCGCGACCTCGGCCGCGCCCGCGCCGGTGCGCAAGCCCTGGTGGAAGTTCTGGTGAGCCTCACACCAGCTGAAGGTCCTTCGGCGTCACGCCGTCGAACACCTTCGCGACCTGCGCGGGCGACAGTCCGTACATGCGCTGGAACAACCCGCCGAGCACCGCGCGGTATTCGTTGAGCACCGGGTAGTCGCGGTTCTGGAACAGCGTCGTCGCCGTCAGCGCCTGCTGCTCGCCGACCACGCGGCCGCCGGCCTGCGCCGAGAGGCCGCCGCCGAGCACCCAGTAGACCGTGCCATGGCCGTGGTCGGTGCCCTTGTTGCCGTTTTCGCGGAAGGTGCGGCCGAACTCGCTGATGACCACCACCACGGTCTGGCGCCAGTTCTCGGGCTCCATCTCCTGCGCGAAGGCCGCGAGGCCGCGGCCCAGTTCCTCGAAGCGGTTCGCGAGGTAGCCGGTGGCCGCGCCCTGCCCCACGTGCGTGTCCCAGCCGCCGACGTCGACGAAGCCGAGGTCGTAGCGTTCGCGCATCAGCGCGGCCATGCGGCGGGCCACGAGTTCGAAGCCCCTCGAGGTCATGGCGTTGCGGCTCGCGGCATCCATCTCGGCCTGCATCGCGCGCCGCACCTCGTCGCGCACCTGGAAGCCCTCGGCCACGGTCTGCGCGAGCGGCGTGTCGCGGTACATCGAGGCGATGAGCTGGCTCTGGCGCGCATCGAGGGTGGGCCGCGCGTTGCCCGCGAGCGCCATGTTGGCGGCCCTCGCATCGCCGCGCAGCGAGATCGGCAACTGGTCGGTGAAGGCCATCGGCGAGACATCGGTGAGCGGCCCCGCGCCGAGCACGCCAGCGAGGCGGTTGAGGAAGCCCGAGCGGTAGTCGCGCCGGCGGTCGAGCGCCTGGCCCAGCTCGATGCCGTCCTGCGTCTCGAAGTGGCTGCGCGTGAGGTCGTCGGTGCCGGCGAAGGCGATGAACGCGGCCTGCTTCTGCTGGAACAGCGGCATCACGCTCTGCGCCAGCGCGGGATGCAGGCCCCAGTCGGCATCGAGCGACAGCGCGCCGCCGCTGGTGCCCGGCCGCCCGATCGCGATGCCGGGCCGCGAGGCGTAGTAGAAGTCGCTCGCGGTGGGTACCAGCAGGCTGGTGCTGTCGTAGGCGCCGCGCAGGAACACGACCAGCAGCTTGGCGCCCTCGGCGGCCGGCGCGGCGATCAGGCGGGCGGCGGCGCCGGCCAGCGGCGCGGCGGCGGCGAAACGGAGCAATTCTCGGCGTTGCATGGCGTGGTCCTCGTGGGGGTGGGCGTCAGCGGCGCATCAGCTCGGGCGCGGCCAGCAGCAGCGTGTTCCATTCGGGCGGGTTCTTCGCCTGCGCGAGCACCTCGCGCGTACCGGGGCCGAAGCCGGTCTGCAGCTCGCGCACGACGGGCGATTCGGCCAGTGGCGGGAAGGCCGGCTTCTCCATCGGCGCCTTCGTGTCGTTGAGAAACAGCACGGCACCGGTCGCACCCAGGACGCGCGCGATCTCGAAGCGCGTGTTCATCTGCCCGGCGCTGGCCCAGGCGGCCTCGTGCAGCGGATAGCCGTCGGGCGTCTCGTGGCCATAGAGCGGCTCGCCCATGCGGTCGATCCAGTTGAGCATCGGGCCCACGTTCGCCACCACGCGGCCGTCGTAGGCCAGCCGCACGCCGGCCACCACGTAGTGCACCGGGTCGCGGAACTTGCGGCCCAGCGATGCCGCGAACTCGGGCGACTCGAACAGCGTGCGCAAGGTGGCCGCGATATCGCCATCGCTGCGCGTGAAGCTCGCGGCCATGCGCTCGACCAGCGCGCTCGGCGGATCGTCGGCCACGAAATAGACGGCGAGCTTGCGCGAGACGAAGCGCGCGGTGGCCGGCGCGCGCGCGAGGCGGTCGAGCGCCTCGTCGACCTCGGCCAGGCAGCGGCCGCGGATCGGCTCGCCCAGCAGCGTCTTGGGGCCATAGTCGTGGCGGTTGGGATTGAACTCGAACAGGCCCTGGCGCCGGTAGTCGGCGGCGATCGCGGCCTTGAGCTTCGGCGGCGGCGCATCGGCCGGCTGCAGGCTCACGCCCACGCCGGTGAGCACGCGCGCGAGTTCCTGCACGTCGGCCTGCGAATAGCCGCTGCCCACGCCGAGCGTGTGCAGTTCCATCAGCTCGCGCGCGTAGTTTTCGTTGATGCGGTTGGCGGCGTTCTGCACGTTGTCGAGGTAGCGCAGCATCGCAGGATGGTGCAGCGTGGCACCGAGCAGGTCGCGAAAACGCCCGAGCGCCTGCGGGCGGATCGCGTTCTCCTCGTAGTCGCCGATCAGCGCGCGCATGTCGCCGCCCTTGCGCTGGCTGACGTTGAAGTGGTTCATCCAGAACCAGGTCATCTGCTCCTGCAGCTGGTTCGGCGAATAGAGCGCGCGCAGCACGAAGCGCTGCTGCGCCTCGCGCGCGAGCCGGTTCAGGTGCTGCTGGTAGGCCTGGCGCGCGGCCTTCTTCTGGTCCTCGTCGGCCAGCGCGTCGGCGGCCTTGCGCTCGGCATCGAGCGCGATCGCGAGCGTGTCCATGGGCGTGCGCACGATCTCCATCGCGTCGATCTGCGCCTGGGCCTCGGGCGGCAGCGGCTGTGGCACGGGCTTCAGTTGCCGTCCCATCCACACCGCCAGGCCCTGCCTGGTGACCTCGGCCTGGCCGCTGGCGTTCGCGCCCCAGCTCACGCGGTCGAGCCAGCGCAGTTGGGTCAGTGCATCGGGCAGTGCGCCGCGCAGCGCGATCGGTGTCGCATCGGGCCGCGTGCCGAGCGCGCAGCCCGCGAGCCACAGCGCCGCGGCCGCCAGCCATGCGCCCCTCGCGAGGCGCGACCGGATCGAAGAGATGTGCATGGTGGGTTCAACCCGCGCCCTCTGTGCGCGGTTGACCCCAGCATGCCAGCGCCGTGTAAAGCCGCGAGTCAGCTTCGTTTCAAGGCGAAACGCAGCCGCGGCTCATGACGACTCAAGACGGCTTGAAGCGCCTCAGGCCGACGCCACCGCGCTGGGCTGCGCCCCCGCGATCTGCCGCAGCGCGCGCTCGAACACCTCCACCGGCTGGCCGCCCGAGATCAGGTGCTGGTCGTTGATGATGATCGCGGGCACCGAGTGGATGCCGGCGTCGGTGTACATGCGTTCGCGCGCGCGGGTCTCGGCCGCGTACTCGTCGCTCGCGAGGATCTCGCGTGCCCGCGCCGCATCGAGGCCCGCGGCGGCCGCGAGGCGCACCAGCACCTCGGGGTCGGAGGGATTCTCGGCATCGGTGAAGTAGGCCTTGAGCAGCGACTTCTTCAGCGCGACCTGCTTGGCCGCGTCCTCGAGCTCGGCCCAGTGCAGCAGCCGGTGCGCGTCGAAGGTGTTGTAGATGCGCGGCCGGCCCTCGGGGTTGAACACGAAGCCGACGGCCTCGCCGCGCTGGCGGATGGCCTCGCGCATCTGGGCCTGCTGCTCGCGCGTGGAACCGTATTTCTGGTTCAGGTGCTCGAAGGTGTCCTGGCCCTCGGGCGGCATCTGCGGGTTCAGCTCGAAGGGCTGGAAGTGCAGCTCGGCCGTCACCCCGGGCGCCACGCGGGCGATCGCCGCCTCGAGCGAGCCCAGGCCGACGGCGCACCAGGGGCAGGAGACGTCCGAGACGAAATCGATCTTGAGGTGGGAGGAGGATGGGGTCGTCATGGCCGCCATTCTTCCGCGCGGCGGCGGCCTTGTCAGGTGCAAGGTCTTCCGCCGCCCCGCTCCCGCTCCTCTCGCGGCGTCAGGCCGTGGCGCGCGCCGCGACCGGGCTCGCGCCCAGGGTCTGCGCCCGCAGGCGGTCGTACTCGGCCTTGTCGACCGGCACGGCATCGGGGTCGCCGAGGTCGTTCATGTGCACGCGGTAGGTTTCGCGCGCGCTCATGGCGGCCAGCGCGGCCAGCACGGTCACGGCGAAGGTGATGCTGCCCACGGTGAGCCAGATGTTGCTGGAACCGGGAGGCGCGACCGCGGCGAACAGGGCGGGCAGCAGCGCGGTGAAGGTGGTGCCGATGTTCTGCGAGATGGCCATGGCCGACACCCGGTTGCGGGTGCGGAACAGCTCGGGATAGAAGCTCGGGAAGGTCGCGTTGTAGCCCTGGTAGACGATGCCCCACATCAGCAGCGACATGCAGATCGCGAGCGGCACGTTGCGCACGCTGATGGCATAGAGGTAGGCGAACGAGAGCAGGCCCGAGGCCAGCGCGCCGACGATGATCGGCGGCTTGCGGCCGATGCGGTCCGAGAGATTGCCCACGAACGGGATCACCAGCACCGCGAGGATGTTGCCGAGCACCGGGATCCACAGGTAGACGTCCTTCTGGAAGCCGATGCCGTAGGCCGACTGCACCGCATAGGCGGCGCCGAAGATGGTGGCGACCACCGGGATCACGTTCATCAGCGCCATGCAGACCACGCGCAGCATGTCGGCCCAGCTGTCGGTGAAGGCCTGCACGATCGGCGAACGCGGCACCTCGCCCTTCTTGTCGGCCTCGGCGAAGGCCGGGGTCTCGTCGACCTCGCGGCGGATGATGTAGCCCGCGATGATGACGACGAAGCTCAGCAGGAAGGGAATGCGCCAGCCCCACGAGTTGAAGGCCTCCTCGGGCATGTAGTGCGCGAGCGGCAGGAACACGGCGGCCGCCATGATCTGGCCGGCCTGCACGCCCTGCAGCGTGAAGCTCGCGAAGAAGCCGCGCCGGCCGAAGGGCGCGTGCTCGAGGATCATCGAGCTCGCGCCCGAGATCTCGCCGGCCACCGCGAAGCCCTGGATCAGCCGCAGGATCACCAGCAGCGCGGGCGCCGCCAGGCCGATCTGGTCATAGGTGGGCAACAGGCCCACGGCCACGGTCGAGAAGCCCATGAGGAACATGCACAGGATCAGCACCTGCTTGCGCCCGTGCGTGTCGCCCCAGTGGCCGAGCACGAAGGCGCCGATGGGCCGCGCGACATAGCCCACGCCGTAGGTCGCGAGCGAGGCGATGATGGCCGTGGTCGGGTCGCCCTTGGGAAAGAAGATCTGCGGAAAGATCAGCGCCGCGGCGGTGGCGTAGATGAAGAAGTCGTAGTACTCGAGCGCCGAGCCGATCCAGCCGCTGGCGGCGGCCTTCTTCGACTGGTGCTTGCCTTGAGGCTCGTGAGCCGTGGTGTTCGCCATGGTTTGTCTCCGGTGTGGACGAGGATGAGCGGGTGAATGATTGGGTGAACGAAAAAAGGGAAATCAGTCCTGGGCCTGCGAGGCCATGCGCGCCGGCGCGTTGAGCGCGCCGTAGGCGTCGTAGCCGCCGATGCGCTGCGCCACCTCGAAGAACAGGCCGTCCTCGAAGCTCTCGGTGTAGATGTGCAGGTAGTCGCCGGCCGGCGAGCGGTCGAACAGCACGCCCGTGGCGCGCATGCGTTCGAGCAGCTCGGCATCGAGCTCGATGCGCGTGGCGAGGTCGTCATAGTAGTTGTCCGAGATCGGCACGAAGCGCACGCCGTTGGCGCGCAGCCGCGCCACCGACGCGAAGATGTCGTCGCTGCGCAGCGCCACGTGGTGCACCGCGCCGCCGCCCTGCGCATGCACGGTGCGCGCGGTGCGCGTGCGCTGGCTCAGCGACACGTTGAGCACGAGGCGCAGGCTGCGCGCGGCGTCGGCCACGCCGCGGCTCTTGATCAGCCCGAAGGGATCGGCCAGCTCGAGGCTTTCGCCGACCTCGAGCCCGAGCACGGCGCGCGAGAACAGCACCCAGGTGTCGAGCTGGTCGAGCGCGAGGCCCAGCGCGACGTGGTCGATGGCGCGCAGGCCGGCGTCATCGCCCTCCTCTTCGCCCTGCGCATCTTCGGGCTCGAGGATGAAGTCGGCCTCGTAGAGCCCCGTGGCACCGAGCGACGGCGGAATGAAATGCAGCAGGTTGCCGCCCGGCACCACGATCGCGGGCACGGCCTGCTCGCCGGGGCCGACCGGGCTGTCGTGCCGCTGCGAGCACAGCGCGGTGGCGCGCGCCACCGCGGCCTGCGGATCGTCGGTGCGCACGCCCAGCGCGCAGACCGAGGTACCGTGCGCCTCGAAGCGCGTGCGCGCGAAGCTGCCGGGCTGCGCATTCACGACCATGTGGATGTCGCCCTGGCGGTAGAGCGTGACGGCCTTCGAGCGATGGCGGCCTGCGCGGCGAAAGCCCAGTTGCTGCAGCAGCGCACCGAGCGCGCCGGCCGAAGACTCGTCGGCCGCGAACTCGATGAAGGACAGCCCGCGAAAGGCCGGCGCCTGCGGCGGAGCGAACAGCAGCGGCTGCGCCGGCGCCGGGACCACGCGCTCGCGCACCTGGCTCTCGAGGTACAGCAGCGAGCGCATCGCATCGACCGCGGTGCGACGGTTCGGCGTCTCGCGGAACAGGTCGTTGAAGATCTCGAGCGACAGCGGCCCGGTGTAGCCGGCGCGCAGCACCTGCGCATAGAAGCCCGCCACGTCGAAGTCGCCCTGCCCCGGAAACACGCGGTGGTGGCGCGCCCACTGCAGCACGTCCATCGAGAGCTGCGGCGCATCGGCCATCTGCAGGAAGAAGATCTTCTCGCCCGGGATGTCGGCGATGCCGGCCGGGTCGTCGCGCAGCGACAGCGTGTGGAAGCTGTCGAGGATCAGGCCCAGCGCGGGTTGGCCGGCGCGCCGCACGAGGTCCCAGGCCTGGCCATAGCGCGACGTGAAGCGGCCCCAGGCCAGCGCCTCGAAGCCCACGCGCAGGCCATGGGCCGCGGCGCGTTCGGCCAGCGCATGCAACTGCGCGGCGGCGCGCGCGGAATCGTCGATGGCGAGCGGCGAGGTGTTCGAGCAGCACAGCATCAGCGGCACGCCCAGCGCGGCCATCAGCTCGAACTTGCGCTCGGCGCGCTCCAGGCCGCGGCGGAACTGCGGCTCGGGCATGCCTTCGAAGTCGCGGAACGGCTGGTAGAGGTCGATCGCCAGGCCCAGGTCGGCCGCGAGGCCGCGCAGTTCGGCGGCCGTGCCCTTGAAGTTGACGAAGTCGCTCTCGAACAGCTCGATGCCGTCGAAGCCCGCTGCGGCGATTGCCTCGAGCTTCTGGCGCAAAGTGCCGCTGAGCGAGACGGTGGCGATCGAGCGGTGCATGCGCCGCGCGGCGCGTTGCGGAAGGTCGGCGGAGGGCTGGAGCGTGTTCACGGGAGCGACTTTAGGAACGCCGGCCCGTGCCCACAACCATTTAGCGTCGCCTTTGATCGATGATCGAACGCTATCGTGCGAATTTCGCACGAATCAGGGGTTACACCTAGGTCCGGCGGACCGTCGATGGCCCCGCCGAATCAGAGACTGCGCCAGTAATCGATCAGCAGCTGCGCGAATTCGACCGGCCGCTCGACCGCGCTCACGTGCGCGGCATCGATGCGGGCGAGCCGCGCGTTCGGGATCGCCGCGGCGATGGCTTCCGACATCGCGAACGGCGTGGCCTCGTCCTGCAGGCCGCCGATCACCAGCGTGGGCACCGCGATGCGGCGGTTGCTGTCGCGGAAATCGATCGCCGCCACCGCGTTGCAGCTCTCGATGTAGGCCTGCGGATCGTTGGCCAGCAGCACCGCCTGCAGCTGCTCGGCCGCCACCTGGCCCTCGGGCGTGGCGGCGAAGGCCGGCGTGAGCCAGCGCGACACCGCGCCCGGCGCGATCGCGGCCACGCCGCGCGCGGCCACGGTCTCGGCGCGCGCGCGCCAGGGCGCCTGGTCGGGATAGTGGGCCGAGGAGTTCGCGATGGTCACGGTGCGCAGCAGCTCGGGATGGCGCACGGCCAGCGCCTGCGCCGTCATGCCGCCCATCGACAGGCCGACGAAATGCACCGGCTCGCCGCCGGCCTCGCGCTGGATCAGCTCGGCCGCGTCCTGCGCCAGCGTCTCGATGCGCAAAGCGCCCGGCACGCGCTCGGAGGCGCCGTGGTTGCGGTGGTCGTAGCGCAGCACGGTGTGGGCACGCGCGAGCTGCGCGGCCACGCCGTCCCACATGCGGAGGTCGCAGCCGAGCGCATGGCTCAGCACGACGATCGGGCCATTGCCTTCGCGGACGAGGTTCAGACGGGTCATGGTGCGGGTTCCTTCGAGAGGGGATGAAGACGGGGGAGCCAGAAGAAGGCGATGGCCAGCAGCGAGCAGGCGGCGGCGACCATGGGGATCACCATCGGCCACGCGCCGTTCGAATACTCGGCATCGACGAACAGCGCGGCGAACTGCCCGACGCAGAAGGCGACCATCATCATGCCGAAGCCCGACCACGAGACGGCGCGGCCCGCGAGTTGCGGCAGGTCGCCCACCGCGCCGGCCTGGCCGCAGGGCTGATGGATGCCGTGGCCCAGGCAATAGACCGCGTGGCCCGCGAGCAGCGGCACGGCGCTCAGCGGCGCGAGCCAGCAGCCCAGCGCCTGGATCGTGGCGCCCGCCATGCTCAGCGAGGCGCCCAGCTGCACCGTGCGCACCGGCCCATGACGGCGCAGCAGCCGTCGGCACATGGTGGTGCTGAAGATGTAGACCAGCGAACCGCCGGCCGGTATCCAGCCATACCAGGCCGGCGACCAGCCGAGGTAGCCGATGTAGACCATCGGCGACAGCAGCAGGAAGCAGAACAGACCGCCATAGGTCGAGGCCGCCACCGAGGCCCAGGCGCGGAAGGCGCGGCTCGCGAACACCACGCGCGTGCTGCCGCGCGGCGCCGAGGGCGTGTCGACGAAGCTCGGCCGGGTCTCGCCGAAGGAGCGCCAGCACAGCGCGAACAGCACCAGCGCATAGAGCGCCATCGCGCCCATCACCCAGCGCCAGCCCGCGCCCTGCACCAGCCAGGCGCCGAGCAGCGGCGCCACCAGCCCGACCACGCCCAGCCCCGTGAGTCCGCGCGCCATCACGTGCGGGCCCTCGTGGGCCGGATAGAGATCGCGCACCGCGGCGCGCGCGCAGACCAGGATCGCCGCCATCGAGAAGCCCTGCAGGGTGCGCCAGCCGGCCAGCATGAACACGCTGCCCGCGAAGGCACCGCCGAGCGCGGCCAGCGCATAGCAGCCCAGGCCCGCCAGCAGCACCGGCCGGCGGCCGAAGCGGTCGGCCAGCGGTCCGCACAGCAGCTGCGCGAAGCCGAAGGCCAGCACGAACAGCGTGAGGCTGGTGCTGGCCGAGCCGAGTTCCTTGGCGATCGCGGGCAGCGCCGGCAGGTAGCTGTCGGTGGCCACCGGCTGGGCCGCGAGCAGCAACGGCAGCAGCAGCGCGAAGCCGGCGTGCCAGCGGCCCTTCAGGTTTGCTGGTGGTCCTTGCGGCGCGCTCACTGCGCCGCCGCAGGCAGCAGGCCCTTCTCGCGCAGGATGCCGGTGGCGATGCCGAAGGCGTGGTTGGCGACCGGCACGCCGCAGTAGATGGCGGCCATCATGATCACTTCCTTGATGTCCTCGGGCGTGAGCCGCGACTCGGGCGGGCCATCGAGCGCCGCGCGCACGTGCATCGCGAACTCCTCGTAGGCGTGGATGCCCAGCATCATCGACAGCACCATGTAGCGGCGCGTCTTGTCGCCCAGCGCGGGGCGGCCCCAGATGTCGTTCCACGCATGGCGCGTGATCAGCTCCTGGAACTCGGCATTGAAGCCGTTGCGGTTGGCCAGCGAGCGGTCGACCCAGGCGTCGCCGAGCACGCGGCGGCGGTTGAGCAGGCCCGATTCGTAGTCGTCGGCGGGGGAAGTTGCGTTGGCGTCAGTCATTGGATGAAGTCCTCTGGGAAATCGAGTCCACGTCGATTCCTTCGACATGAAATCCGCCACCCGTTCGGGCTGAGCTTGTCGAAGCCTCGCGCCGCGCTTCGACAAGCTCGGCGTGAACGGACTCTGGTTGTTCGGGATATGCAGGCATGAAAAGCTTGCGTCATTGCGCCGATGCGAGCCGCGCGCGCAGTGCCTTCACCTCGGCCAGCGCGATCTCGCCGGCACGCGTGGCCAGCGCGGGATCGAACCATTCGTCGGCCGCGTCGCGCGGCAGCTCGGCGCGCAGCCGGTCGATGTTGGCGCGCATGCGCGCGGCATCCACCTGCAGGCCCGGCAGCGCCGCGGCCATGGCGCGCACGCTGCCGTGCGCCGACATCAGCAGCTGCGGCCATTCGCCGAGCTCGGCCTGCCAGGCACCAAGGGCGCGCTCATGCTGCTGCGGCATCGCGCCGAGCAAGGCCGCCACGCGCTGCGGCGCGCGATGCGCGGCGGCGATCGCCACCATCGACGCCACCGGGTTGCGCTTGTGCGGCATGGCCGACGAGCCGCCGCGCCCGGGCTCGCTGGGCTCGGCCACCTCGGCCACCTCGTACTGGCCCAGCAGCGACACGTCGACCGCGATCTTGCCGAGGCTGCCGGTCATGAGGCCGAGCTCGCAGCCCAGCGCCACCCATTCGTCGCGCTGCGTATGCCAGGTCGCTCCAGGATCGGCCAGCCCCAGTTCCTTCGCCATGCGCGCGCGCACCGCGCCCGCCTGCGGCCCCATCTGCGCCAGCGTGCCGACCGCGCCACCGAGTTGCAACTGCAGCGCATGACGCGCGGCCTCGCGCAGCCGCAGGCGGCCGCGCACCAGCGGCGCGGCCCAGCCCGCGCACTTGAAGCCGAAGCTGGTGACCGAGGCCGGCTGCATCAGCGTGCGCGCGAGCATCGGCGTGGCGGCATGCTGCACCGCGAGCTGCAGCAGCGCCTCGGCCGCCTTCGCGAGGTCGGTCTCGATCAGCGCCACCGCCTCGCGCGTGACCAGCGACATCGCGCTGTCGATCACGTCCTGGCTGGTGCTGCCGAAATGCACGAAGGGCGCGGCCTCGGCATTGAAGAGCCCGACCGCCTCGCGCAGCGCCTTCACCAGCGGGATCGCCACGCTGCCCGCGCGGCCGCTCTCGCGCACGATCTTGGCCACGTCGAACAACTCGACCTTGCAGCTGCCGACGATCGAGTGCGCCGCGCTCTCGGGGATCAGCCCCTCGGCCGCCTGCGCGCGCGCGAGCGCGGCCTCGAAGCGCAGCATCGCGTCGACGAAGGCACGGTCGCTGAAGGCGCCCAGGGTTTCGGAAGTGGAGAGGAAGCCTTCGAAGATGCTCATGGTGTTCTTGTCGTGGGGGTGTCAGTACTGGAGCTTCGCGCTGGCGCGCAGCTCGTCGGCCGTGGCGCTGCCGAAGCCGAAGAACTCGAGGTAGGCCGGGATCATCTCGAACAGCATGTCGGTGCCGACCTGCACCGCGCAGCCCTTGGCGCGCGCGGCCTCGAGCAGCGGCGTGTACTCGGTCTTCATCACGACCTCGCCGACGAAGGTGCCGGCGTCGATGCGCTCGATGTCGAAGGGCAGCGGATCGTCGGCCTTCATGCCGAGCGGCGTGGCATTGACGATCACGTCGAAGCCCGCCGGGTCCTTCGAGCCGGTGGCCACCTTCAGCTGCGGATAGTGCTCACGCAACCGCCCCGCCAGCGCCTCGGCCGAGGCCGCATGCGCATCGAACAGCATCAGCTCGGCCGCGCCGGCCGCCGCGATCGACGCCGCGATGGCCGAGCCCACGCCGCCCGCGCCCGATACCAGCACGCGCGTGCCCCGAAAAGGCCGGCCCTTGCGCTCCACGCCCCGCACGAAGCCCGCGCCGTCGAACTGGTCGCCCAGCAGCGTGCCGTCGGGCCGCTTGAGGATCGCGTTGCAGGCGCCCGCGATGCGCGCCGTGGGCGTGACCTCGTCGACCAGCGACATCGTCGTGACCTTGTGCGGCATCGTCACCAGCGCGCCGCGCAGGTTGCTGAAGCGAAAGATCTGCGCGAGCGAGGCCGCGTAGTCCTCGGGCTTCACGCCCATCGGCACCACCACCGCGTCGATGCCCTGCTTCTCGAACCAGGGGTTGTAGATCATCGGGGCCTTGAAGGCCTCGGTGGGATAGCCCAGGTGGGCGATGAGCGTGGTCTTGCCGGAAATCATGCGCGTAGCCAAAAGGAAAAAAGAGGTTCAGGCCGCGCCGTAACGCAACGGCGTGGCGATCTCGGCGCGCATCGCCTCGGGATAGACGATCTCGCGCAGGAAGTCGGAATCCGCGCGCAGCGCCGCGGCCGCATCGGCATGGCCGAAGTAGTCGAAGTAGTGCGGCATCTGCTGGATCAGCATCTCGAAGCCGGCCTGTGCGTTGAGGCCGCGCGCGCGTGCCGCGCGCACCAGCGGCGTGGGCTGGTTGCGCAGCAGGATGTCGAACAGGGCAGCGTGGCCGTCCATGCGCGCCACGTCGACCGGCGGCGCATCGTCCTCGGCCAGGCCCAGCGGCGTGGCATTGACGACCAGGTCGTAGCCCTCGGGCGCGTTGCTGTCCACCGCCACCACGCGGGCGTCGAAGAAGGCATCGAGCTTGGCGGCCACGCCCGCGGCCTTGCCCGCGGAGCTGTCGTAGAACGCGATGTACTCGGCCCCATCGACCGTGCCGCCCTCGGCCAGCGCCACACCGATGGCCGCGGCGCTCACGCCCGCGCCGAGGATCAGCACGCGCTTGCCGCGAAACGGAATCGCGAAACGGTCGAGCGCGCCGATCAGGCCTTCGCCGTCGAACAGGTCGCCCTCGAGCTGGCCGGCCTCGGTGCGCCGCACCACGTTGACCGAGCCGGCCACGCGGCCGAACAGGCCCGCACCCTCGAGCAGGTCGACCACCAGCGGCTTGTGCGGCGGCGCGATCACCATGCCGCGCACATTGCGCGCGAGAAAGGCCGACTTGAAGAACACCGCGAAGTCGCGCACCGGCACCTGCATCGGCACCAGCACCGCGTCGATGCCGAAGCGCTCGAAGGCGGCGTTGAACATGCGCGGCAGCCGCACGTTGCGCACCGGGTCGCCGGGAATCAGGTAGGCCTGGGTGCTGCCGCTGATGGGGAGGCTCATGGGCGTCTTTCCGTTCGTCAATCGCTCGTTTCGAGGCTGGATGCCCGGCTTTATAGTCCGTTCGCCCCGAGCCTGCTGGCGTCAAACAGGCATTTCGTTCGATCATCGATCTTTCGAGATCGTCAATCGTTCAAACCTAGGGTTTTTGCCCATCCATCGGGCGCTGCGGCCGGCCGGCGGCGCAGGCACACTCCCCGGTCATGAGCAACGACGACCCACCCGCACCGCCCGGCCTCGACAAGCGCGACTGGATCGCCGGCCTGGAGCGCGGCGTGAGCATCATCGAGGCCTTTGACGACGCCAACCCGCGCTTGACCGCGAGCCAGGCCGGCCAGCGCACCGGCATGACGCGCACGGCCGCTCGCCGCTACCTGCTGACCCTGCAGCACATGGGCTACGTGGCGAGCGACGGCAAGCTGTTCTGGCTCACGCCGCGCGTGCTGCGGCTGGGCCAGTCCTACCTCGAATCGGCGCGGCTGCCGCGCGTGGTGCAGCCGTTTCTGCAGCGCGTGGCGGCCGGCACCAACGAGATCGCCTACCTCAGCGTGATGGACGGCGACGAGGTGGTCTACATCGCGCGCAACGGCCCCAACCGCAGCATGAGCACCGGCTACGTGCTCGGCGCGCGCGTGCCCGCGCAGGTCACGGCCTCGGGCATGCTGATGCTCGCGCTGCGCGGCGACACCGAGCTCAACGAATGGCTCGCCACGCGCCAGCTCACCGTCTTCACCTCGCACACCATCGCCAGCATGGAGCGCATGAAGCTCGAGCTCGCGCGCATCCGCGCCCAGGGCTGGGCGCTGTCAGAGCAGCAGCTCGACCTCAACTCGCGCGGCATCGCGGTGCCGCTGCGCGACCGCCACGGCACGCTGGTGGGCGCGCTCAACATCACGATGCCGATGGGGCACGAAAGCTCGGAGGATGCGGTGGCGCGGGTGTTGCCGGTGTTGCGGGAGACGGCGCAGGCGATGCGCAACCTGATCTGAGCACGGGACACACGCCTTCGTGCAAGATCGCCGGCACGACATCCACCCCCTCGAAACACAGGACGACCGCATGACCACTCCCGCCTCCCTCGCCGACTTCCCGATCACCCAGAAGTGGCCCGCCCAGCACCCCGAGCGGCTGCAGCTCTACTCGCTGCCCACGCCCAACGGCGTGAAGGTCTCGATCATGCTGGAGGAGATCGGCCTGCCCTACGAGCCGCACCTCGTGAGCTTCGGCAGCAACGACCAGATGTCGGAGGCCTTCCTCTCGCTGAATCCCAACAACAAGATCCCCGCCATCATCGATCCCGACGGCCCGGGCGGAAAGCCGCTGGCGCTGTTCGAGTCGGGCGCGATCCTGTTCTACCTCGCCGAGAAGACCGGCAAGCTCATGATCGCCGACCCGACGAAGCGCTACGAAACCCTGCAGTGGGTGATGTTCCAGATGGGCGGCATCGGCCCGATGTTCGGCCAGCTGGGCTTCTTCCACAAGTTCGCCGGCAAGGAGTTCGAGGACAAGCGCCCGCGCGACCGCTACGTGGCCGAATCGAAGCGCCTGCTCGGCGTGCTCGACAAGCACCTGGCCGGCCGCGAATGGATCATGGGCGACGACTACAGCATCGCCGACATCGCGAGCTTCCCGTGGATCCGCAACCTGATCGGCTTCTACGAGGCGCGCGAACTGGTCGGCTTCGACAGCTTCCCGAACGTGGCGCGCGTGCTCGAGCGCTTCGTGGCGCGGCCCGCGGTCATCGCGGGGCTGACGATTCCGAAGGCCGCGTAAGGCCGGTTCCCGCCATCGCCGCCGGGTCGACGAGCCGGTCGTATGCGTCGCCGTCGATCAGTCCCAGCGCGATGGCCGCCGCGCGCGGCGCGATGCCGCGCGCGAGCGCCTCGCGCGTGATGCTCGCCACGCGGTCGTAGCCCAGCACCGGATTCAGCGCCGTCACCGCCAGCAGCGCGTTGTCGACGTTCGCGGCGAGCCGCTCGCGCTCGGGCTCGATGTCCTTCACCAGCCGCTCGGCGAACACGCGCGAGGCATCGGCCAGCACGCGGATCGACTGCAGCAGGTTCTGGATGATCAGCGGCTTGGCCACGTTGAGCTCGAAGTTGCCCGAGGCGCCCGCCATGGTGATGGTGAGATGGTTGCCCATGGCCTGCAGGCCCGCCTGCACCACCACTTCCGCGATGGTCGGGTTGCGCTTGCCCGGCATGATCGAGCTCGTGAGCCCGTCGTCGGGAATGCGCAGCTCGCCCAGGCCGCAGCGCGGGCCCGAGCCCAGCAGCCGCAGGTCGTTGGCCATCTTCACGAGCGAGGTCGCGAGCACGTTGAGCGCGCCCGACACCTCCACCAGCGCGTCGTGCGAGGCCATGCCTTCGAACTTGCTGGGGTTGGGCGCGAAGGCGATGCCGCTGAGCGCGCTCAGTTCCTCGCAGAAGGCGGCATCGAAGCTGGGCGGCGCATTGAGCCCGGTGCCCGCCGCGGTGCCGCCCTGCGCCAGCAGCTGCAGCCGCGCGAAGGTGGCGTCGATGCGGTCGATGCCGTGGCCGACCTGGCGTGCGAAGGCGTCGAAGCTTTGCCCCAGCGTCATCGGCACCGCGTCCATCAGGTGGGTGCGCGCGATCTTCAGCACGTCCGCGAAGGCTTCGCTGCGCTCGTGCAGGCGCTGCTGCAGCAACTGCAGCGCGGGCCGCAGGCGCTGGCGCAGTTCGAGCGCGGTCGCGATGTGCATCACGGTCGGAAAGCTGTCGTTCGACGACTGCGAGGCGTTGACGTGGTCGTTCGGATGCACCGGCGACTTGGTGCCCAGCGGCTGCCCCAGCAGTTCGTTCGCGCGGTTGGCGATGACCTCGTTCGCGTTCATGTTGGTCTGCGTGCCCGAGCCCGTCTGCCACACGGTGAGCGGGAAGTGCTCGTCGAAGCGTCCGTCGCGCAGTTCGGCCGCGGCATCGACGATCGGCGCCGCCTGCGCGGCATCGAGCGCGCCGCAGCGCACGTTGGCGCGCGCCGCGGCCATCTTCTGCAGGCCGAAGGCATGGATCAGGCAGGCCGGAAAGCGCTCCTCGCCGATCTCGAAGACACCCAGCGCGCGCTGGGTCTGCGCGCCCCAGTAGCGATCGGCCGGAATCTCGACCGGACCGAAGGCGTCGCGTTCGATGCGCATGGCGGTCATGGCGGTCATCGCATCAAGCCCGCGCGGCATGGGCTTCGACGGGCGCCACGCCGTCGTCGAGGTCCTGGTCCGCGCGCGCGGTCTCGGGGTAGCGCTCGGGGTAGAGGTGGCGCTCCGCCTGTTGCGCGTCGAAGGTGCCCGACCACTTGGCGACCACCACCGTGGCCACGCTGTTGCCGATCACGTTGCAGGTCGAGATGGCCATCGACAGGAAGCGGTAGACGCCGAAGATCACCGCCAGGCCCTCCACCGGCAGCAGCCCGGTCGAGGTGACGGTGGCCGCGAACACCACGAACGAGCCGCCCGAGACCGTGGCCGCGCCCTTCGAGGTCAGCAGCATCAGCAGCAGGATGCCGATCTGGTGGTCGAGCGTGAGCGGCACGCCGTAGGCATGCGCGATGAACATCACGCCCATGGCCATGAAGATCGAGGTGCCGTCGAGGTTGAAGGCATAGCCCGTGGGCAGCACCAGGCCCACGGTCTGCTTGGCGCAGCCCAGGCGTTCGAGCTTCACGAGCAGGCGCGGCAGCGCGCTCTCCGAGGAGGCGGTGCCCAGCACGATCAGGATCTCGTCCTTGATGTAGCGCAGGAAGCGCCACAGGCTGAAGCCCGCGAACTTCGCGACCAGCCCCAGCACCACCGCGATGAACAGCACGATCACCGCGTAGAAGCTCAGCACCAGCTGCGCCAGCGCCACCAGCACCGCCGAGCCGTTGCTGCCCACCGAATAGGCCACCGCGCCGAAGGTGCCGATGGGCGCGAGCTTCATCACGAGGTTGATGAACGAGAACAGCACCTCCGAGATGATGTCGAGCCCGCCGTTGATCTTCTCGCGCCGGCTCTCGGGGATCGCGAGGATGCCGATGCCCACCATCACCGCCAGCACCACCACCTGCAGCAGTTCGCCCTTGGCGAAGGCGCCGACGAAGTTGTCGGGCACGATGTGCGCCATGAACTCGAGGAAGCCCTGCGGCGCGGCGGCCTTCACCGCCGGTGCCGCGGCCGCGCCGGCCACGGACGCCATGCCCTTGCCGGTCTGCAGCAGGTTGCCCGCGAGCAGGCCGATGACCAGCGCGATGGTCGAGATCACCTCGAAGTACACCAGCGAGCGCCAGCCCACGCGCCCCGCGCTGCGCACGTCGCCGGCCGAGGCGATGCCATGCACGATGGTGAGGAACACCAGCGGCGCCACGCCCGCCTTGATGAGCGACAGGAACATGTCGCCCAGCAGCTTGAGCTGCCCCGCGAACTTCGGGAACAGGAAGCCGACCGCGATGCCCAGCAGCAGCGCGACCAGCACCTGCATGCCGAGCCGGCGGTACCAGGGCTGCTTCTTCGGCGACGCGATGGCCACCTGGGGATCGGAATGGGATTGCATCGTTGTCTCCTTGGGTGCCCGGGCTCAGCCCCGGGCCTGCGCGGACAGCGCCAGCGCGCGGTCCACCATCCGGGGCGCGAGGCCCAGGTAGTTGGCGGGATCGGTCAGGCGATCGATGGCCGCGCGGTCGAAGTGCGCCGTGACCTCGGGCAGCGCGGCCAGTGCCTCGGCCAGCGTGCCGCCCTGCTCGTTCACGGTGCGGCAGGCGTCGTAGACCACATCGTGCGCCTGCTGGCGGCCGATGTACGGCGCCATGCCCATCATCACGGCCTCGGCCACGATCAGGCCGCGGCTGATGCCCAGGTTGTGCTTCATGCGCGCCTCGTCGACGATCAGCCCGCCGAGCGCGAACTTGGCCTGGTGCAGCGCGCCGGCCGTGAGGATGAAGCTCTCGGGGATCGCGATCCACTCGGCATGCCACGGGCCGGTGGCGCGTTCGAAGTCCTGCACCATCGCATCGACCATCAGGCCCGCATGCTGGCGCACCGCCTTCGAGGCCGCGAGCATCAGCTCGCTCGAGATCGGGTTGCGCTTCTGCGGCATGGTGCTGCTCGCGCCGCGTCCCTTGACGAAGGGCTCGTAGACCTCGGCGAACTCGGTCGAGGCCATGATCATGATGTCGAGCGCGATCTTGCCGAGCGAGCCGGTGACCAGCGCCAGCAGGTTCACCGCCTCGGCGAAGCCGTCGCGCGCCACGTGCCAGGTGGTCGCGGGCACGCCGAGCTTCAGTTCCTCGGCCATCGCCGCCTGCACCTCGAAGCCCTTGTCGCCCAGCGAGGCCAGCGTGCCGGCCGCGCCCGCGAACTCGACCACGGCCACGCGCGGGCGCAGCTCGGCCAGGCGCTGCTGGTGGCGGTCGAACATGGCGAGCCAGATCGCGACCTTGTAGCCGAAGGTCACGGGCAGCGCCTGCTGCAGGTGCGTGCGCCCGGCCATCGGCGTGTCGCGGTGCTTGCGCGCGAGGTCGGCCAGGATGCCGCGCAGCTCGCGGATCTCGGCGTCGACCAGGTCGAGCGCGTCGCGCACCTGCAGCGCGACGGCCGTGTCCATGATGTCCTGCGTGGTCGCGCCCCAGTGCACGTAGCGGCCCGCGTCGCCGCACATGGCCACCAGCTGGTGCACCAGCGGCAGGATCGGGTAGCCCACGATGTCGGTCTCGTGGCGCATGTGGTCGAAGTCGATGCGCTCGATGCGCGACTCGCGCGCGATGACCTCGGCCGCGTCGGCCGGGATCACGCCCACCTTGGCTTCGGCGCGCGCCAGCGCGATCTCGGCATCGATGTAGCGCTGGATCAGCGCCACGTCGGAGAACAGCGCGCGCATCGGCGCCGTGCCGAAGGCGTCGCGGAAAAGGATCGAATCGACGACGGTACTGGCCATCGGGAGGGAGGCGAAGGACATGGGCGGGCCTTGATATGTTCGGACATATTTAATTTAATATGTCCGGACATATGCATGAATAGGGTTTACCCTTAGGTCAAAATCGGGACCACCATGAACAAGCCGCGCTTCACCGACATCGCCCAGGAACTGAAGGAAGGCATCGCCTCGGGACGCTTCCCGCTGGGCTCGCTGCTGCCGACCGAGCTCGAGCTGCGCGACCACTACGGGATCAGCCGCCACACGGTGCGCATGGCGCTGCAGGAGCTGCAGGACGCGGGCCTGGTGTCGCGGCGCAAGAACGTGGGCACGCGCGTCGAGTCGACGGTGGCGCGCATGGGCTTCCAGCAGTCGCTGGCCTCGGTGGAGGACCTGATGCAGTACGGCGCCGCCCACCTGCGCCTGGCGCCCGAGATCGACACGATCGCGAGCAATGCCGCGCTGTCGCGCCTGCTCGGTTGCGAGGAAGGCACGCGCTGGCTGCGCATCTCGAGCCTGCGCATGGAGGAAGGCCCGCAGGGCCTGCCGCTGGGCTGGACCGACATCTACGTCGACACGCAGTACGCGGCGCTCGAGGCGCTGGTGCGCGCCGCGCCCGACACGCTGGTCAGCGCGCTGCTCGAGCAGCACTACGGCCTGCGTGTGGCCGAGATCGTGCAGCAGGTGCGCGCGGTCGACGCCTCGGCGGCGATGGCGCGCAAGCTGCGCATCGAGCCCGGCAGCGCGACCTTGCAGATCCTGCGGCGCTATCTCGATGCAGAGGGCGAGGTGCTCGTGAACTCGGTCGCCACGCACCCGGGCGAGCGCTTCTTCATCACCACGCGCCTGCAACGCGCGAAGGGTTGAGCCCGCGTCGTCGTCGGCTCAGTGCGCGGCCAGCTCGGGTTCCGAGGCAGGCTCGCGCGGCACTTCGTAGAGATGGAACGGCGGCGCATCGGGCCGGCTGCGCTGCAGCAGCGGCTTGGCGACGTTGTAAACCGGCGTGCCGTTGATGGTGCGGCCCTCGAGCGTGCCGCGGTGCGCATGGCCGTGGAACACGGCATCGATCGGGTAGCGCAGCAGCGGCTCCTCGAGCCGGCTGCTGCCGAGGAAGGCGAAGATCTCGCTCGGCTCGCCCTGCACCGTGCCCACGATCGGCGCGTAATGCAGCATCGCGATGCGGCGCCGGGTGCGCAGCTTGGCGAGCGCCGACTCGAGCTTCATCGCCTCGTTGAGCGCCTCCTGCACGAACATCTTGATCGCCGGCTCGCCCCAGGCACCGAGCGAGGCGCGGCCGAAGCCGCCCGCGAAGCCCTTGACGCCCGCGATGCCCACGCCCTCGATCTCGCAGGCCGAGCCGTCGAGCATGCGCACGCCGATCCGCGTCAGCGCCTCGTTCACCACCTCGGGCGTGCCCGACTCGAAGTCGTGGTTGCCCAGCACGGCGACGATGGGAATCGAGAGGCCGCCGAGTTCCTCGGCCAGCACCCGCGCTTCTTCCGCCGTGCCGTAATCGGTCAGGTCGCCGCACAGCAGCAGCGCGTCGGCCTCGTCGGCGGCCTGGGCAAAGAAATCGCGCAGCGAACCCGCGGAGTCCTTCTGCACATGGATGTCGCCGACGGCGGCGAAACGGACGTGGGTGGATGATTTGGGGGTAGGCATGCAACCCACCGTGCACCCCGCCGCCGCGCGCCGTCATCGGCCTCATCCCGCTGCGCTTGTAGGCGCCCGTCTGACATTCGATGGGGCCCTTTGCCCCTGCCCCGCCGCCGGCGCGGCGGCATTCACTGCGTGCATGACGCCCTCCACCATCCTCGCGCCCTCGCTCGAAGACGAAGTCGAACCGCGGGTGGCCGATTTCTATCGGCGCGCGCTGCGCGCGCTCGACGAGGCCGGCATTCCGTTCCTCGTCGGCGGCGCCTTCGCGCAGGCCTGCTACACCGGCATCCGCCGCTCGACCAAGGACCTCGACCTCTTCATCCGCCGCGAGGACTACGAGCGCATCGCGCAGGTCGCGCTCGCGCAGGGATGGCGCACCGAGATGACCTTTCCGCACTGGCTCGGCAAGGTCTACGACGGCCAGGAGTTCATCGACCTGATCTTCAATTCGGGCAACGGCCTCATGCCGGTGGACGCGCGCTGGTTCCACGACAACTGCCGCGCCGACGTGCTCGGCGTTCCCGTCTGCGTCGCCAACGTGGAGGACTGCCTGGTGTCGAAGGCCTTCATCATGGAACGCGAGCGCTACGACGGCGGCGACATCGCCCACCTGCTGCAGGTCAACGCGCAGCGGCTCGACTGGCCCGGGCTGCTGGAGCGCTTCGGCGCGCACTGGCGCGTGCTGCTCGCGCACCTGACGCTGTTCGGCTACATCTATCCCGCCGAGCGCGACCACGTGCCGAGCTGGGTGATGACGTTGCTCATGAGCCGCCTCGCCGGCGAGCTGCGCGCAACGGCCGCCACGGGGGAGAACGTGTGCGCCGGCACCCTGCTCTCGCGCGAGCAGTTCCTGCACGACATCGAGCGGCTCGGCTATGTCGACGGACGCCTCACGCCCGCAAGCACGATGACGCCCGAGGACATCGCGGTGTGGACCGAGGCGATTCCCGCGCGGGCCGAGGCCCAGGGCGGGAAGCCTCCTGGCTGAAAGCTCACCACTTCACGCGAACGCCTACCCCCGCATTGACCGAGCTGCCCACGCGAGCGACGCCGCCCGAGGCCCACTGCTTGCCGAGCTCGCCATACAGGCTCGTGCGCTGGCTCAGTGCCAGCGTGAAGCCTGCTGCCAGTTCCGTGCTCGTGCCGCCGATCGGTGCGCCCACCGGCGTGATCGCCGCCGGGTTCACGAAGCGCGCGATGTCGTTGCCCTTCGAGCTGCGATAGACGTTGAGGCGCGCATACGGCTGCAGCGTGCCCGCGCTTGTCGCGAAGCTGCCCTTGATGCGCACGCCCGCGCGTGCGGTCCAGCTGCTGTCCGCGTCCTGCTGCACCAGCGCACCCGGGATCGCCACGTCGTCCAGCCGTAGGCGCTGGTGGATCAGCTGCAGTTGAGGCTCCACCGACCAGCCGACCGTGCCCAGCGCGAAGGCCTTGCCGATCTCGATCGAGGCCAGGAAGCTGTTGCCCTTGCCCGTGACACCCGCACTCAGTTGCGGTTGCACCGTGTAGCGATGGCGGCCGGCCTGCAGCACCGTGTCCGCATAGAAGCCATCGTCGCTCGTGAATGTGCCGTACAGGCCCAGGTACTGGCTGCGCAGGTCGTTGCGGCCGGTGGCCGTGCTGAGCAAACCGCCGGCTGCGCCACTGACACGGGTATCGCCCTCGAGCTGGCCCACGTAGATGCCCGCGCGCCAGTTCGCATTGGCCCACAGGTCGGTACCTGCCTGCAGCCCGCTCACGCGGCCCTCGGCATGCGGCGAGACGGTGCCACCCTGGCGGATGTCCATGTCGGTGGAGATCAGACGGCCCCAGGCTCGGCGGTTGCCACCGTCGATGCTCGTGCTTGCACCGCCGCTGCCGCGCACGTCGTCGTCGCCGATGCGCTGGCTCAGGCTGGCGAGCATGCCGAGGTTGCTTTGGCGCAGTTGGTTGGGCAGAGCCGCGAACAACGAAGCTTCGGCGCGGTAGGTCGGCAGCGAGGCACCGGGTT